>ULUS01027343.1_pt1 | contig 28538 bp, 18 predicted proteins | sample 1958761 | NCBI WGS metagenome assembly ULUS01 (sample SAMEA4835767, study PRJEB28245) | human gut metagenome | biome: gut microbiome; material: fecal sample | place: Denmark | collected 2008
CCGCCAGCCGCATGATAGGCAGCCGGAGCCACCACCAACTCGGACGGCACTGGAATAACAGTACTCTCAAGGAGCATGAGCACCAGAATGGTGAAGTAATTCAAATTGCCCAAAAGGGATGATAACCAAGTCATTGTTCTTGCTTTAAATGATTAAACTAAAAGAGAGAAGAAACCTGCCGTTTCTTGCTGATGGACAAGACGCCTATTCTTCTTCCTCCAATATTTTCAAAATGGAAATTGCCTTGTTTTCGTCTTTCTCCATGGCACGGTCACGAAACTCCTCATACTCTGCCTCATTCTTGCATTTCTTGGCAAAGACAGCCTTTACGGCAAGCAACTCGGCGGTATACTCGCTCTCGGGATGAACAGCCAGCGTCTGACTAACCTCATAGTTGCCTATCTCGAAGAAATTACCCATATAGAAACTCGGAGCCATACGCACCATCATGTCGATGGGCCAATGACTGCGACGGAGAATCATGTCGTAGACCAGGCAACCTTCCAACGGTTTGCCGGACTGAACATAGATGTGGGCACGGACAAACTCCACGTCGTCATCTTTCCACACCTTGAGTTTGCCCAATTCCTCCACGTCTGCCATTGCCTCATCAAACTTGCCCAAGCCAGCCAACGTTGTGGCTTCGGTCTGGAGGATGTCGGCATAAATAGACTTTTCATGGATATGGTTGACATAGCGCTTGGCCTTTTGGAGGAGCTCAAGAGATTTCGGCAAATTATCTTCTGACTCACAAAACAATGTATAGGCCAACTGGTTGAGCACTGCCGGCGATGCCGGATAGGCATCGAGATAACGATTGTAGCACTCCTCTGCCTCAACGTATTTTCCCGCAGCAACAAGGATGTCTCCCTTGACAAGCAGCGCATCGAGATTATCAGGATCTATTGCCAAGGCATAGCCATACGATTCCGCCGACTCTTCCTTGCGCCCAAGATCGTATTGTATCTTGGAGAGTTCCACCCATCCCGCACTCGAGAATGGATTTTTCTCCACCAGCTTGCCGAGCACGTTGCTGCAGCCTTCCCAATCGCCTGCCACCCGCTTCACCTCTGCCAGAAGTAGGATATAACGCTCGCTTTTTTTGTCTGGCATACGCTGAAGCCATGTGCGGGCAATGTCGGCATAGTTGAAATTGAGGAACAAGCGACAGGCATCCTCCACATAATTGGCCACCTCCGTGTCTCCCCACACCAGGTTAATATGATCGGCCAACAATCGGCTCGCCTCGTCGGCCCGCTTTCCATAGACAAGCCATTCGGCCTTGTCGAAGACAAAGTCGTCGGATGACTTGTCGGCAATGCTCTCCAGCAGTTCACCCGCCTTTTCCATGTCGTTCTCCTCAAGGATGGCGTAGCGTACGAAGAAGAGCGTGACAGGATCAGAATGGGGATAAACGCTTTGAGCGGTGTCAGCCACTTCCTTGGCTGTGTCGGGCTCACCATTCTCATAATAGTACTGCGCCAAGTCGGCAAAGTCTTCGGCCCCAAACTTGGGGTATCGGTTTTCTTTCTGACTGTTCTCGTACTCTTCCTGGAGTTTTCGGATTTCCCTGTCGTTGCTATATCGTTTCATAATTAAGTTCCATTTAGCTGTTGAGATCGGGAAACATGAGATTCCCGAGAGGTATATAAAGAGGAAAAGGCTCGGCCACCGTGCGGAAGATGCACACTTGTGAATCAACGTCACCGGTAGTCGAACCTTTCTGTCTAACTAAGGAAGGGTTGCGGGATTGCCCCACACATGTGTTCGTTTACTTGTTCTGCTTAGCCCAGGTATCCTTCAGGCCCACGGTTTTGTTGAACACCAGGTGCTCAGCGGTGGTGTCGAGGTCGGCCATGAAGTAGCCTATGCGCTGGAACTGAAGATACTCACCCGGTTTCTTGGTGGCTGCATAGTCTTCCACATAGCAGTTGCTGATGACTTTCAGCGAATCAGGATTGAGCAGTTCACGGAAATCACGCTCGTCGGCAGAAGGATTCTCCACATTGAAGAGACGGTCATAGACTCTCACTTCTGCCTGCTGACAATGGTCGGCCGAAACCCAGTGAAGAGTGCCTTTCACCTTACGGTTAGCGCCCTCAAGTCCGCTCTTGCTCAAAGGATCGTATTCGGCCTGTATCTCCGTGATGTTGCCGTCGGCATCCTTGGTGCAACCTGTGCACTTCACGATGTAGGCATTCTTCAGGCGCACTTCCTTGCCAGGCGTCATACGGAAGAATTTCTTGGGAGCATCCTCCATGAAGTCCTCGCGCTCTATCCATAGGTTCTTGGTGAACTTGATAGTGTGGGTGCCGTCTGCCTCATTCTCGGGATTGTTCACGGCTTCCATTTCCTCCACCTGTCCATCGGGATAATTGGTAATGACGAGTTTCACAGGGTTCACCACGGCAGAAACGCGGCATGCTTTCTTGTTCAAATCCTCGCGTACAGCGGCCTCGAGCAATGCCATATCGTTGAGGGCATCAAACTTGGTGTAGCCAATGCTGCGGATGAACTGGCGGATGCTCTCTGGCGAATAACCACGGCGACGCATGCCACAGAGCGTAGGCATGCGAGGGTCGTCCCAACCACTGACGAGATGTTCGTCAACCAATGTGTGGAGTTTGCGCTTGCTCATCACCGTATAAGTGAGGTTGAGGCGATTGAACTCTATCTGTCGTGGACGATTGTCTGTAATGTTGTCGGCTGTGCCATCCATTTCCTTGAGGAAGTCAACAAACTTGTCGTAGAGCGGACGGTGAGGCACAAATTCGAGTGTACAGATGGAATGGGTAACGCCCTCAAAATAGTCGCTCTGTCCGTGGGCGAAGTCGTACATGGGATAGCAATTCCACTTGGTTCCCGTACGATGATGCGGTGTGTGGATGATGCGATAGATAATAGGATCGCGGAAATGCATGTTGGGATTGGCCATGTCGAGTTTGGCACGCAGCACCATGGAGCCCTCCGGAGTCTCGGGTTGGTTCATCTTCTCAAACAAAGCCAGACTCTCCTCTACCGGACGGTCACGATAAGGTGAAGCCACACCAGGCTCTGTGGGAGTGCCTTTCTGCTTGGCAATCTCCTCTGCCGACTGTTCATCTACGTAGGCATGACCGTTCTTGATCATCCAAACGGCAAAGTTCCAAAGCTTCTGGAAATAATCGGACGCATAGAACACATTGCCCCAATGGAAGCCAAGCCAGGAGATGTCATTAAGAATATTCTCCACATACTCGTTGTTCTCCTTGCTTGGATTAGTGTCGTCGAAACGAAGGTTGCAAACGCCGCCAAACTGTTCAGCCACACCGAAGTCCATGCAAATGGCCTTGGCATGCCCAATGTGCAGATAGCCGTTAGGTTCTGGCGGGAAACGGGTCTGCAGTCGGCCACCGTTTTTACCATTCTCAAGGTCTTCCTTCACGAATTGTTCAACGAAGCTAAGACTACGCTTCTCTTCGTTCGTATTGTTCATTTCTGTAGTTGCCATATAGTGTTATATATTTTTCTGCAAATTTAGTCAAAAATCCGCAATTATATTATGTGAAAGAGAAAAAATGCAAGAAGAATTGCCAACGAGCCACGAATGATAGCTAAAAGGAGGCTTTCCTTCCTTGAGAAATTGAAAGATTATCCGAATTTATGTTATGTAACATATAAAAACATTTGCCTGATGCCAAAAAACGTTGTACCTTTGCAACCGTTATCCTGAATACAATCTTTTTACCTTAGAATGCTAATACCTATTGAGATTGAATGTCTGCCTCTGCGAAGAGGCGGACATTTGCATTTTTATAAGGCTTCACTTCGCCCTTCCACCATTTCCTGGTATTATGCTCCTTGCAAAAGAAACGGCATCTCTATCCATGGAAGAACGAGATGCCGTATATAAAAAGAGATTTTTCATTTATTCATGATTCGGGCTATTTGCGTCTTTGGCCTCAAATACCTGACTGATGCCCTGCTCCCTGTGGCAGACACGCACCTCAATGCCGAACTTTTCATGTATGTGTTCCGCCAAATGCTGGGCCGAATAGACACTGCGATGTTGCCCGCCCGTACATCCGAACGAGAACATCAAACTGGTGAACCCGCGCTGAATGTAACGTTGCACATGGTGGTCCGCCAATTTGTAGACACTATCCAGGAAGGTAAGGATTTCTCCATCGTCTTCAAGGAATCGAATGACAGGTTCATCCAACCCCGTAAGTTTCTTGTAGGGTTCGTAGCGTCCTGGATTATGGGTGGAACGACAATCGAACACATAGCCTCCACCATTTCCCGAAGGATCATCAGGAATGCCCTTGCGGAAACTGAAGCTGTAGACACGCACTACAAGCGGTCCCCTACCGTCGTACTTAGAGTATGTAGCTGGACCATCCTGAGGATTAGACTGATAGACATTGGTTTCTGCGGTTCTGTAACCGTCGGAACGATTGAGCACAGGCTGGTCGATGACGGTAAACTGGGGCAGTTCAGTGAGGCGACGCAGCATATCCATCATATAAGGGTAAGGAAAACACTTCAACTGGCACAGTTCACGGAGATTCTGAATGGCTGCCGGAATACTGTCAAGGAAATGTTTCTTGCGTTCAAAGTAACCCCGGAATCCATAAGCACCGAGAACCTGAAGCGTGCGGAAGAGGACGAACAGGCTGAGCCGCTCCACGAAATGGCGTTCGGAAGGCACCTCGGTATAATCTTTCAACGAGTGATAGTATTCGTAGACCAGTTCTCTTCGCAATTTATGAGAATATTTGGCTGAAGCCTGCCAAAGGAAAGATGCCACATCATAATAGTAGGGTCCCTTTCGGCCACCCTGAAAGTCGATGAAATAAGGATTACCCTTGGCATCAAGCATCACGTTGCGCGCCTGAAAGTCGCGATACAGGAAACTGTCGATATGTTCGCTTGTCAGGTCCTTTGCAAAGAGATGAAAGTTGGCCTCCAACTTGAGTTCATGAAAGTCAAGTCCCGTAGACTTGAGGAAGCAATACTTGAAGTAGTTCAGATCGAAAAGCACGCTTTCCTCGTCGAACTCAGGCTGAGGATAGCAGTTTCCCCACTCCAATCCACGAGCTCCACGCATCTGCATATTAGGCAATTCGCGGATAGTCCGCTTCAAAAGTTCTTTTTCATAGGCATTGTATCTGCCTCCGGCATCTCGTCCACCCTTTATAGCATCAAAGAGCGACACCTCACCGAGATCACTCTGAATGTACCTCAATTCATCGTCACTCACAGCCAGCACTTCAGGCACGGGCAATCGGCGCTCACGAAAATGATTGGCCAGGTAAACAAAAGCGTGATCTTCATCACGACTGGTACCCACTACCCCAATCACAGTACTCCCATCGGCAGCTGTGATGCGGTAATATTGCCGATTGCTTCCGGAACCTGCTAGTTGCTGTATATGAGCTGGAGCCGCACCGGACCAATCGGCATAAAGTTTCAGTAATTTGTCCATAATTTCCTTTATTCTATCTCTTCATTCTTTTTCCGGCGTTCATATTGAGCCAAGAGAACGTCGATGACAAGCAGCAGGATAACGATGCCTAGCGTCATGAAAAAGGAATCGGTGAGGGCGTAAATGCCGCCACACACCACCAGCATAAGAATGAGATGATTGATCTTGATATTCTGTTTCATATGGCAAAGGTAGTGCAAATCGAGTACAACTCAAAATAAATGAGAAGGATATTCCATATAGACGCACAAAAAAAGGTTATCCGGAATTTGGAGTGACTCTTGATGTCACTCACTATCTGAATGGCATCAATTCCTTCCGAACCAGAACATGGTCACTAAACGCCCCTGTTGCAGATTATTAGTGGCAGAGTTATGATGTGCAAATGGCCGACTTAGGCATGGTCCAACAGTCAGAGCATTTTTTGCCACGGCCGTGGGCAACGACTGCCCAAATTGATGGACTTATTTGGGGCAGTACACTTGAACTTGACAACCGACTAATCGGTGATAGATGTGATAGATACTTAACCATCTATCACGCATCTATCACTCCACTTATCTCGCTCATAATCACACGTATAATGTAAAACATCAAGAAAAAGTGATAGATAGTGCCGAAAAACAAAAAAACTTTTCCTGCGTGCGCACGCGCGCGTATAGCGCTCTTCAAACAGGGAGGCGAAAGACGAAGCCAAGTAAATGCGAGACTTGCAGCCCTTTTTTAATCAATCCCAACATTGAGCCCACAAGTATCACAACAAATCCCAGACGCACAAAAAAAATCGGATGTCATCACGACAACCGACTTTCATAAACAAACTACTTAAAAACTAATCTACTAAAACAAATCAAAAAAATATCTTTATCCTTATTGATTTCTTGTCTTAAATGTGTTTTGTACACTTGCAAAATTAGCGAAAAATAAAAATCACTCCAAATATTTCCTCATAAAAATGCAGTAATACAAGACGAAAAGAGACAAAAAACGGGAGCCTTCCAAAAGAAGCTCCCGTTTTGTTATGTTGGGTTTACAAAATTACATCATACCACCCATACCTGGCTGGCCCATAGGAGCCTGTGGCTTTTCTTCGGGTTTGTCGCAAATCAAGCACTCTGTTGTAAGGAACATGCCGGCAATGGAAGCAGCGTTTTCCAGAGCGACACGCTCAACCTTGGCAGGGTCAATGACACCCGCAGCACGGAGGTCTTCGTAGCAGTCCTTGCGGGCATTGTAGCCAAAGTCGCCTTCGCCCTCGCGCACCTTCTGCACAACCACAGCACCTTCACCACCTGCGTTACGGACAATCTGGCGAAGAGGTTCCTCAATGGCACGTTCAACGATGTTGATACCAGTCTGCTCATCAGCATTGTCGCCCTTCACGTCCTTCAATGTGTCAAGTGCACGGATATAAGTAGTACCGCCACCTACGACAACGCCTTCCTCTATGGCTGCACGTGTAGCACAGAGAGCGTCGTCTACGCGGTCTTTCTTTTCCTTCATTTCCACCTCGCTGTTGGCTCCGACATAGAGTACTGCCACACCGCCTGCCAACTTGGCCAGACGCTCCTGCAACTTTTCCTTGTCGTAAGAACTTGTTGTATTGCTAATTTCGTTCTTAATCTGAGCCACACGATCTGCGATAGCCTGCTTGTCGCCGGCACCGTTAACGATGGTTGTATTCTCTTTGCTGACAGTTACCTTGTCGCAAGTACCACACATTTCGAGTGTAGCCTTGTCAAGAGTCAGACCCTTTTCCTCACTGATAACCACGCCGCCTGTCAGTATGGCAATGTCTTCAAGCATAGCCTTACGACGGTCGCCAAAGCCAGGAGCCTTGACTGCACAAATCTTCAAGCCACCACGCAGACGGTTTACAACCAATGTGGTAAGAGCTTCTGAGTCAACATCCTCTGCAATGACGAGCAACGGACGGCCACTTTCGGCTGCAGGCTGGAGAATAGGCAGGAAATCTTTGAGATTGCTGATCTTCTTGTCATAGATGAGAATGTAAGGGTTATCCATCACACATTCCATCTTGTCTGCATCTGTAACAAAGTAACCGCTCAGATAACCGCGGTCAAACTGCATACCTTCAACCACGCCGATACTTGTGTCACGGCTCTTGCTTTCCTCGATGGTAATCACACCATCCTTGGAAACCTTGCGCATGGCATCAGCGAGCAACTTACCTATTTCAGGATCGTTGTTGGCACTGATGGTTGCCACCTGCTCTATCTTGTCATAGTTGTCGCCTACCTGTTCTGCATTCTTCTTGATGTATTCCACCACAGCGCCGACTGCCTTATCGATACCGCGCTTCAAGTCCATTGGGTTTGCACCTGCAGTAACATTCTTCAAGCCTTCGGTCACGATAGCCTGTGTAAGGATGGTTGCGGTTGTTGTACCGTCACCAGCGTCATCACCAGTCTTGCTGGCCACGCTCTTGACGAGTTGGGCACCTGTGTTCTCGAACTTATCTTCGAGTTCCACTTCCTTGGCAACGGTCACACCGTCCTTGGTAATCTGAGGAGCGCCAAATTTCTTTTCGATGACCACATTGCGTCCCTTAGGACCAAGAGTCACCTTCACTGCGTTAGCCAACTGATCAACGCCCTTCTTCAAAAGGTCGCGTGCATCGACATCAAACTTTATTTCTTTAGCCATTATCTTGTCTTTTTAAAAATTATACATGTATTATTTATTAACTACAGCGAGAATGTCGCTTTGGCGCATAATCAAGTATTTGGTTCCTTCAAATTCGAGTTCTGTGCCTGAATACTTGCCATAAAGCACCTCATCACCTTCCTTGAGAATCATCTCCTCATCCTTGGTACCGTTGCCTGTGGCTACAATCTTGCCATGCTGTGGTTTTTCCTTGGCTGTATCAGGGATAATAATTCCACCTACTTTTTCTTCAGCTGGTGCGGGCAATACCAGCACTCTGTCTGCTAATGGTTTAATATTCATAACTTTTTTATTTTTAGTTGTTCTTATTTGTTTCTGCCATGTTCCTATACGAAAAGTGTGCCAAACCTGCACACTGACAGATTTGGCACACTCACGACTGACACTTTTGTCAGTTACATATGTTCTAGATCCACAAACTTACCCCTTTCCTTGCGTTCCTGTATCAAACGTTGCAACTTGCGCCGGCGACCGGGAGCAATCCAACGGCGGAAGAACACATTGGGGATGGCCACGCCGACAGCAATGAACAGGATGACGAGAGAAGCCTTGACGCCATTCGAGAAGGCTTCGGTCAGCTCACCTACCACGCCCTGCATCTCAATCAAACCGAAAAGAGCACGATACATCAACACACCTGGCACCATCGGAATAACACTTGGGATGGTAAGGATTTGGTGAGGTGTATGAAACTTGTGCACAGCCTTGATGCAAATGATGCTGATAAGCGCAGAGCCTGCCAGCGAGCCGATAATCAATCCTTGGTCAAGACCTATATTATTATTGCTCGGTCCTAAATTGACAAAGTTGCGGGTGCAAACGGCAATGATGCCACCCACAGCCACCACGGGAAGCAACCTACGAGGGATGTTGAAAATCATGGAGAAGCCCATGGCTGAGATTGCAGCCGCCACAGCATAAGATAAATAGGTGTTGTGGGGCACCATGCTCAGGTCTTTCACAAAGTTGTCGATGACACAGAACTTGATGGCAACGGCTATGCCGAACGACATGGCAACAACCATGAGCAGCGTGTTGAGTGCCCGATTAAGTCCCATGTCGAAGTGACTGTCAAGCATATCGCTCACAAAATTGATAAGCGGAACACCTGGCACAATAAACAAGGCACATGCCATAAGCGGATGCCAAGGCGTCGTACTATAGAGCACTGACGCGAGCCAACCAGGCAACGCGCCCTGCACCACAGGCATGGAAAGGAAGGCAGAAAGCCAAGCCAAGAGGGTTGAGAAAAATGCAGCAATGGCAATGTTGGCATAACCGTTGCTGCCCAACTCGTTGAGCCACGCACGGAGACGGAAGCCAAGGATGGCGGCTATCGAGGCATAGAAGAATGCTGTCCAGTCGCAGCCGAACTGCACACAGAATCCGCCACAGGCAAAGCCGGCGCCAACAGCCACCTGCCAAGGAGTATAGTTGCGCTTGGCAGTGCGTATCTTCTCGAACTCCTCTTCATACTTGTCGAGCGAATAATCGTCCTTGATGGCTGTCCAAGTCAGTTTGCTCAATGCCGAGATGGCGGTCATGTTGATGCCGTGCTTGTCACAGCGCTGGAACTTGGAAAACGAGTGAATCTCGTCGCTCAGGTTTACCATGAGCATGTTGTAGGTGACGTGAATATGCAACTTTTCCTCTGGAAGGCCAAGGTAGGCTGCCGTGCGCCACATGTTGCGGTAAATGCGACTTGTGTCGGCAGAACTCTCCACCAACAACTGCCCTGTACGGAGAAGCAAGTCGAGCTTGCGCCTCAACAGTTTTTCGGATTCTCTATCCTGTATATCCTGCATGATAACGTATAATAGTTAGTATTTATTCCTGTTGTATAAATATACCTTATATATTCAAAGAAATCGACCGCAAAGGTACTAACTTTATGCGAGACGAGGAAATTGTTTCTGATTTTTTGATTTATGAACTATAAAAATTGTTTCTTTCCTACATACATATTTATAATTATGCTAACTTTGCAGGGAAGAATAAAAACAAACAAATCAACATTTACCCATTTATCATGAACAAGTTAAAAGCGACAATCATCGCATTTGCGTTGACAATCTGTGCAACTCCTTTGATTGCCCAGAATCAGAAAGCCACACAAGTGTTGAACACTTTGAGATCAACAAACTCTTACTTCATGAAGAAGTATGCAGACCCTACACTTCCCACATTCGTCAAGCGCGAGCGCCCCAGCAGCCTCTGGACCCGCGGCGTGTATTACGAAGGACTGATGGCACTCAACGAAATTGACCCACAGCAGTCCTACATAGCCTACACAGACCGTTGGGCTTCGTTCCACAAGTGGACACCCCGCAACGGCGTGAAGACGACACACGCTGACGACCAGTGCTGCACTCAGACCTACCTGATGCGCTATGAAACCACCAAAGACGACGTGATGAAGAAATTCGTCATTGAAGACTTTGACAACCAGATTGCCACCGGACGCATTGACTACTGGACCTGGATTGATGCCATCCAGATGGCCATGCCTGCCTATGCACACCTTTACAAAATCACAGGCGAGCGCAAATACATTGACGTGGCCATGAAGATGTACAACTGGTCGCGCAACGAGTGCGGTGGCGGATGCTACAATGCCAAGGAAGGTCTGTGGTGGAGAGACAAGGACTTTGTGCCTCCCTATAAGGAACAAGACGGCAACAACTGTTACTGGAGTCGTGGCAACGGTTGGGTGTATGTGGCTCTCTGCCGCGTAATGGACCAGCTCTCGCCCAAGGACAAGTATTACAAGCAGCTCAAGAAGGACTTCATCGCCATGAGCGTGGCCCTCGCCAAGATTCAGCGCGAGGATGGCTTTTGGAACGTAAGCCTCGTTTCGCCCACCACATTCGGCGGCAAGGAGACAACAGGCACGTCACTCTTCCTTGCCGGCATGAGCTGGGGCATACGCCACGGCATCCTTGCAGCCAAGACATACCGCCCCATCGTGGACAAGGCATGGAACGGTATGGAAACCTATGCCGTGCATCCCAACGGATTCCTCGGCTACGTTCAGGGCACGGGCAAAGAGCCTAAAGACGGACAGCCCGTCACCTATACCAAGGTGCCCGACTTTGAAGACTTCGGTCTCGGTTGCTTCCTCCTTGGTGGCGTGGAATACTACAAGCTGCTCACAAGCGGCAAATAATCCCAGAACACATTCCTTTGACAATGAAAAACAAAAGATTTATTGCACTATTCATGTTGGGGTTGGGTACCTTGGGCCTTCAGGCCCAGAGTTGGCCGACCCCAACTGTTGAGTCCAAGCCAGCCGCCCGCTGGTGGTGGTTGGGCTCTGCCCTCACCGAGAGCGACGTGAAATGGAACATGGAACAATATGCCAACCACGGACTCGGCGCACTCGAAATCACACCACTCTATGGTGTACAGGGCAACGACAAGAACAACATTCCCTTCCTGTCACAGCGTTGGATGCAAATGCTCCAGTTCATTGAGAACGAAGGCAAGCGCACAGGCATTGAGATTGACATGAACTGCGGCACAGGTTGGCCTTTCGGCGGACCCAAGGTTCAGACGACCGACGGAGCCAGCAAGGCCATCTTCGTGGACGACACCGTGCAGGTGGTGAAAAAGAAACAAACGGTCACGCTCGATGTCAAGGTAGACAACAAGAAAGACGCCCCCTATGCCGTCTTGCAGCGCGTCATGGCTTACGACCAGAACAGCAATGCCGTGACCGACCTCACCGCACAAGTAAAAGACGGTGTGCTCACCTGGAAACCCGGAATGAAGGGCACATGGCGCATCGTTGCCCTCTATGCGGGACGTACCCGCCAGATGGTAAAGCGTGCAGCGCCAGGTGGCGAAGGACTGGTCATCGACCACTTTGATGCAGGCGCAGTGGGCCGTTACCTCAAGAACTTCGACGATGCGTTCAGCAAATACAACGTGGCTTATCCCCACACATTCTTCAACGACTCCTACGAAGTGTTCGGTGCCAACTGGACACCTACACTGCTCGATGAGTTTGCCAAGCGTCGCGGCTACAAGTTGGAAGACCATTTGCCTTCCCTTATAGATATATATAAGAAAGGTTACGCCTATACAGAAGCAGACCTGAAGGTATTGTCAGACTATCGCGAGACTCTCTCCGACATGCTCCTGAACAACTTCACCGTGCAGTGGGCCAACTGGGCTCATAGTCACGGAGCCATCATACGCAACCAGGCACACGGCTCTCCAGCCAACCTCATCGACCTTTATTCGGCTGTAGACATTCCGGAAATCGAGGGCTTCGGGCTCACCGACTTCGGCATCAAAGGCTTGCGGAAAGACCCGGGCAAGACACGACGCAACGACTCCGACTTCTCCATGCTGAAGTATGCACCCTCTGCCGCCCATATCAACGGCAAGCCATACACCAGCAGCGAGACCTTCACATGGCTCACCGAGCACTTCCGCACTTCGCTCTCGCAGATGAAGCCAGACATGGACCTTATGTTCGTGGCCGGTGTCAACCACATGTTCTTCCACGGCACCTGCTATTCGCCCAAGGACGACCCATGGCCAGGATGGAAGTTCTACGCCTCCATTGACATGTCGCCCACCAACAGCATCTGGCGCGACGCACCTTACTTCATGAAGTACATAGAGCGCTGCCAGAGTTTCCTCCAGAAGGGACAGGCCGACAACGACTTCCTCGTCTATCTGCCCATCCGCGACATGTGGATGAAACCTGACAAGAGCATGCTCATGATGTTTGCCATACACACCATGGGACAGAAGGCTCCCGAATTCCGGAAGATGATTCTCGACATCGACTCCCTGGGTTACGACTGCGACTACATCAGCGACAAATACCTGCTCACCACCAACATGAAGGATGGTAAACTGCAGACTGCTGCCGGCATAGCCTACCGTGGCATCATCATCCCGGCCGGTGCCCACCTCACATCAGAACTCAAGGCGCATATCGACCAACTCAAGGCGCAAGGCGCACACGTCATTTACGGACTTCACACTAAGGAGATGGCACAGGCGGCCAAGGCAGAAGAGATGAGAAGTCTGTCGCTGAAAGCCATCCGTCGCCGCAATGCCGACGGCAACCACTACTTCATTGCCAACCTCACACCTAACGACATAGACAGCTATGCCAAGTTGGCAGTCGACTTCAAGTCTGCCCTGTGGTTCGACCCAACCGACGGACGCCGTTACAGCGTGGAGACACAAGACGGCAAGATACGCATCAACCTGAAGAGCGGACAGTCCATGATTCTCCAGACCTTCGACCATGCCCTTGCCGCCGCCGACCTGACTGACATAGCCGTGAAGCCCGAGCCGGCAGCCAACGCTGAAGTCATAGACCTGACCAACAAGCCCTGGACACTCAGTTTCACCGAGGAGGCGCCCAAGGTGGGCAAGACGTTCAAGCTCGACAAACTGCAGACCTGGGAGTCGCTCGACGACGACAGCGTGAAGGTGACCATGGGCACCGGTGTCTACACCACCAGCGTTAAGTTCACCGCCAAGCAGCTCAAGAATGCCAAGGGATGGATAATGGATCTTGGCGATGTGCGCGAGAGTGCCCGTGTTTACGTGAACGGCAAACTGCTCGGCTGCGCCTGGAGCGTGCCTTACCAGCTCGACCTCGGCAAGGCATTCAAGCCCGGCATGAACACCATCCGCATAGAAGTGACCAACCTGCCTGCCAACCGCATTGCCGACCTCGACCGCCGCGGTGTGAAATGGCGCAAGTTTAATGAAATCAATGTGGTAGACATCAACTACAAGAAGACCACCTACGAGAATTGGGAACCCGTTCCAAGCGGACTCAACTCTTGGGTGAAGCTGATGAAATACTAAACTTTCGGCAACGTTTATCAATTATATTAAAAAGTCACGGCGCATGTCGTGACTTTTTTGTATCTTTGTCTTCCATTCTCCAAAAGGAGACTTTTTCAAACATTTAACACCTTATGGGACGAAGACTAAAAAGGAAATACAGAATATCTTTCACCATCTGCGGCATTATCATCCTTGCCTGCATTGTTTTTTCACTGGTTCGCTGCATAGGCAGCTGCACCCACAACCAACAGGAAGCCAAGAAGGAAAAACAGTGGAAACACCTCAACGACACACTCAGCAACCGCATGTCTGCCATGGGCGGACTCGACTCCATCATGGAACGCTACACCAAGCGATGGGAGCTCAACGGCGCCCAGCTTGCCATCTCGCGCAACGACTCGCTGCTCTATGCGAGGGGCTACGGTTGGGCAGACATGGAGCAAGACCTGCCCATGGAGCCACACCACATCATGCGCATAGCCTCGGTGTCAAAGCTGGTCACTGCCATCGGCGTGATGAAGTTGCGCGAGATGGGCAAGGTGCGCCTCTCCGACCATGTGTTCGGACCCAAGGGCATCCTCAACGACACCGCCTATACCAACGTCATCAAGGACAAGCGCTACTTCGACATCACCGTGGAACAGTTGCTCCGCCACAAGGCCGGTTTCACCAACTATGCCGGTGACCCGATGTTCTCCACGCGCTACATCATCATGCAGAACCACCTCACCACCCCACCCGACCACCGTACACTACTCCGCATTCTCCTCAAACGTCACCTGGGCTACACGCCGGGCGAAGGCAAACGATATTCCAATCTGGGCTACACCCTGCTCTCCATGATTATAGAGAAGCGTTCCGGACTGAGCTACGAACAGTTCATGGACAAATATGTGTTCCAGCCAGCCGGATGCTACGACTTCCACATTGCCGGCAACTACCTGAAAGACCGCCGCAAGAACGAGGTGAAATACTACATGCACAAGGGGTCGGAACCCGTTTATGAATACAACAACAGCGGACGCAAGGTGGAGAAATGCTATGGCGAGAACGACATTCCGCGACTGGCTGGTGCCGGAGCATGGTGCGCCTCGGCGGCCGAGTTGAGCCGTCTGGTGGCCTGCGTCGACCTGAACGACCGCATCCCCGACATACTAAGCAAGGAAAGCGTGGAACTGATGACCCGCGAAATGCCCGACCACGACTTCTCGCTCGGTTGGAACTACACCGTGAAAGGGAAGCCATGGGTGCGCACTGGTTCACTCTCGGGCACGAGCGCCATCGTGCTGAAATATCCCGACGACGAGTGTTGGATACTGATCACCAACACCAGCACGTGGAAAGGCCACGGTTTCTCCAAGGACACCATGGCACTCTTCGAGAAACTTCGCAAGAAATACAGCGCCCGTCTGCCCAAGCAAGACCTTTTCTTCTACGGCAAGGCACTTTGACCCGCTGACGGACGTGCAGCTTCTTTCATGGCGCACGTCCGTATACATTTCACTTTTTCTTGTAACCCTATTACGGATTACCCTCACGCAAAGATGTTAATCAGGAACTTTTGCCGTAATTTTGCGGTGAGGCATGCAAGAAGAAATCCATACGCTCATTTTCCCCTACAGACAATCCAATGAAATCCAACAAGGACGAACTCTTACAGCGCATCCGCCAGCACAAGCCCATGACCACGGCCGACCAGCTGCGACTGATGCTGCTTCTCAGCACTCCAGCCATCCTGGCGCAACTCACCACCACCATCATGCAATACATTGACGCATCGATGGTGGGCAGCATGGGAGCCGAAGCCTCGGCAGCCATCGGGCTCACCGAGTCAACCACCTGGCTCATCGGCAGCATCTGCTCTGCCATTGCCGCGGGGTTCTATGTGCAGGTGGCCCACCTGTTGGGCAGCAACGACAGCCGCCAGGCACGCTCCGTGGTGCGCCAAGGCATCACCACGGCACTTGCCGCCAGTCTGGTGGTCGCCCTGGTAGCCCTTGCCATCAGTCCGTTTCTTCCGGAATGGCTGGGCGGCAACGAGCGCATAAACACCACCGCATCGCACTACTTTTCCATCTTTGCCCTCATCATCCCGGTGTTCATGATGAACATGCTGGGTGCGGGCATGCTCCGCAGCAGCGGCAACATCGTGGTGCCGAGCGTGCTCAACGTGGTGATGATGCTGCTCGACGTGGTGTTCAATTTCTTCCTCATCTTCCCCTCGCGCACGCTCACCGTCCTCGGCATCGACGTGTTCGTGCCGGGCGCCGACCTGTCGGTGGTGGGCGCCGCCATCGGCACGGCATTGGCCGAAACCGTGTCGGCATCGCTGATGATGTATTTTCTGTGCTGCCGCTCGTCCGAGCTGCGCCTCAAGGGCGAGCGCGGAAGGTTCCGCCCGCAGCTCGACTGCCTGCGCAACGCCTTCCGCATCAGCGCTCCCATGGGTCTTCAGCAGGTCATCATGTGCAGCGCCTACATCGCCATGACCATCATCATTGCCCCTTTGGGCACCTTTGCCATAGCCGCCAACTCGTTCGGAGTCATCATTGAGAGCCTCTGCTACATGCCCGGCTACGGCATTGCCGACGCCGCCACCACTCTGGTGGGACAGAGCATGGGTGCCGGCCGCCACGAACTGATGAAGCGCTTTGCCTACATTGCCGTGGCACTGGGCATGGGTGTGATGGCACTGATGGGCTGCGTGATGTATGCCGGTGCACCGTTTGCCATGGAGATGATGACACCCGTGGAAGAAGTGCGGCGGCTGGGCGTAGAGGTGCTGCGCATCGAGGCGTTTGCCGAACCCATGTTTGCAGCCGCCATCGTGAGCTACGGCGTCTTCGTAGGCACCGCCAACACCGTGATTCCGAGCGGCATGAACCTGGTGAGCATGTGGGGAGTGCGCATTGTGCTCGCTGCCCTGCTGGCTCCGTCAATGGGCCTGAAGGGCGTGTGGATAGCCATGTGCACCGAGCTGTGCTTCCGCGGCTTCATCTTCCTCTGCCGCCTGCGTTGGGGCAATTGGGTGAAGGTAAAACAATAAGCAAGACAACCAAAGATACAAGAAAGGACAAGACTATATGGAAATCATCAAGAACAAAGTATTCGGAGGCGAACGCCCCCTGTTTGAAATCCACGACACTGAACTCGACCATGTGCGTATCACCTTCGGTGAGTCGGGCGTCAAGGAATGTAGCAACATAGTTTGCCGCAACTGCTACTTCGAGGGCAAATATCCGCTCTGGCACGTGGACGGTTCGGTCATTGAGAACTGCTACTTTGCGCCAGGCTCCCGTTCGGCCATCTGGTATTCGGACAACATGAAGATGACAGACTGCGTTATCAACGGACCGAAGTTCTTCCGCGAGATGAAGAACCTGGAGCTCAACAACGTGACCATCAACGATGCCGACGAGACATTCTGGGGGATAGACGGACTGAAGCTCAGCAACGTGGTGCTCCACGAGGGCACCTACCCCTTCATGCACTGCCGCAACATCCGGGTAGACGGACTGGAGAGCGACAGCAAGTATGTGTTCCAATACTGCCGCGACGTGGAGATACACCATGCCAAGATTGACACGAAGGACTCCTTCTGGGAGGTGGACAACGTGACCGTCTACGACTCGGAACTCAACGGAGAGTATCTGGGATGGCACTCGCGCAACCTGCGTCTGGTGAATTGCCATATCTCAGGCGAACAGCCTCTGTGCTATGCCGACAACCTGGTGCTCGAAAACTGCACTTTCGACCCCGAGTGCGACCGTGCGTTCGAGTATTCCACCGTGCAGGCCGACATCCGCGGCACCATCAAGAGTGTGAAGAATCCCACATCGGGCAGAATCGTGGCCGACGGCTACGGCGAGATTATTCTCGACAAGAACCAGCTGCAGCCTGCCGACTGTGAAATAGTGATCCGTGCCTAATCCCCATTGCCCCATGACCTACAAATTCGACAAACTCACCGAACGCCGCGGCACCAATTCCTATAAATGGGATGCTGCGCCCGAAGGGGTTCTCCCCCTGTGGGTGGCCGACATGGACTTCGAGACGGCTCCAGTCATAGTCAGTGCCCTGCAACGGCGCGTGGCACACGGCATATTCGGCTACACACGGGTGCCCGACGAATACTACGAGACGGTGGCAGAATGGTTCCAAAGACGGCATGGATGGCAGATAAAAAAGGAATGGATACTCTACACGTCGGGCGTGGTGCCCGCCATCAGTGCCGTCATCAAGGCGCTCACCGTGCCGGGCGACCGGGTGATTGTGCAAGGACCGGTCTACAACTGCTTCTATTCGTCTATCCGCAACAACGGCTGCGAGATGGTGTCGAACAGTCTGGTCTATGCCGACCGCACTTATCACATCGACTTCGACGACCTGGAACAGAAGGCTGCCGACCCGAAGGCCAAGCTTCTGCTGCTCTGCAACCCGCACAACCCTGCCGGAAGAGTGTGGACCCGCAGCGAACTGGAGCGCATCGGCAACATCTGCCTGCGCCACGGCGTACGCGTGGTGGCAGACGAGATTCACTGCGAATTTGCCATCGCCGGCCACGAGTATGTGCCCTACGGATCGCTTTCTCCCGAACTGATGCACAACGCCATTGTGTGCAACTCGCCAAGCAAGGCTTTCAACACTGCCGGACTGCAGATTGCCAACATCATCTGCGACGATGCCGGCATACGCCAGAAAATAGACCGCGCCATCAACATCAATGAAGTGTGCGACGTGAATCCCTTCGGAGTCGTCGCCCTTATGGCAGCCTACACCGACGAGGGAGCCGAATGGCTTGCCCAGCTCAAGGCCTATCTCTGTGAGAACTACGAGGCTTTGTGCAGTTTCTTTGCCGCCCGGCTGCCCATGTTTCCCGTCACCCGGCTCGAGGGCACCTATCTGGTGTGGGTTGACTGCTCCTGCCTGCCGTTCGACTCCGAACAGATAGAACAGCAACTGGTGGACCACGAAAAGGTGTGGATAAACGCAGGAGAAATGTATGGCGAGGAAGGCAAACACTTCATACGCATCAACATTGCCTGTCCACGCCAGCGACTGACGGAAGGATTGGAAAGGATTGCGCAAGGACTGCAACGCTTGCAGAACCTGAAGCATCGTTGAATGGAAGACGGTGTGGCATTGACTGTTGAATCAGCCAATGCCACACCGTCATTTTTTTCACTGCTGTAAACAGGTAGCAACTCTGCCACTAACAAGGCGTTAGTGTACGACTTACGGGTGCTAACTCTGCCACTAACGAGGCGTAACTCTGCCGTTAGCACAAAAGCAGTCCGTTCATCCCGTTTCAGCAATTACGAACAGGAAGAAAATCAACAACAAACCAAACTTAACATCATGAACATCAAAAGAACCATGCTCCACGCCTTGCTGCTTGCTTCGCTTGCGGCTGTGCCTTACAAGGTGGCAGCCCAAGTCAAGTCGGCAGCCAAGCCCGTGGCACAAAACCCCATTCTGCCCGGCTTTCATGCCGACCCCGAAATCATCTACTCCCACAAGACCAAACGCTACTACATCTACTCCACCACCGACGGCACGCCAGGTTGGGGCGGATGGCAGTATTACGCCTTCTCGTCGAAAGACCTGAAAACGTGGCGCAACGAGGGCGTGGTGCTCGACGCCAAGAGTGACCAGATAAGTTGGGCCAACGGCTATCTGTGGGCGCCGGCGGCACAGGAAGTGAAAGTGGGCAAGGGACAATGGAAATACTACCTCTATTTCAGTGCCCGGCCAAACGACAACGGACGCAAACAAATCGGTGTGGCTGTGGCTGACTCGCCCACGGGTCCGTTCCGCGACCTGGGCCATGCGCTCATAGCCAAGAACCACCCGGGGTGTCGCGGACAGCTCATCGACGTTGACGTGTTCGTAGACCCGGTGTCGGGCAAGCCCTACCTCTATTGGGGCAACAGTTTCATGGCTGGTGCTGAGATGGACCCCAGCATGACCGCCATCAAGGACAGCACGGTGACCGTGATGACGCCCAAGGGCGGAACCCTGCAGGACTATGCCTACCGCGAGGCTCCCTACGTGTTCTACCGCAAGGGACTTTATTATTTTCTCTGGTCGGTAGACGACACGCGGTCGTCCAACTACCATGTGGCTTACGGCACATCGCACTCGCCGCTCGGCCCCATCAAGGTGGCTGAACAGCCCATTGTGCTGCGTCAGGCTCCCGAACGGGGCATCTACGGCACGGCTCACAACTCGGTGATTCAGGTGCCCGGCAAGGACAAATGGTATATAGTGTACCATCGCATCAACCCTGCCCACCTCAACGACCAGCCCGGTGTGCACCGCGAAGTGTGCATAGACCGATTGGAGTTTAACGCCGACGGCACCATCAAACCCGTCACCCCCACGGGCGACACGAAATGATAGAAAAGAGGGAGACTTGCACAAGCGGCAAGTCCCCCTCTTCTCTGTTATGCTGATTCTTTCTCTCTGTCTACCATTCAGCGTCCTCGTCCAACTCGAAGTTGAAGCGGTTCGACGTGGCATCACTGCCTTTAACCGGTGTGGTGCTGGCGTTAGGGTCATAGTTTTCGGGGTCGCTGGCAGCCATCATGGGCTGACTCTCTACCATCATCACGCTGATGGCGGGTTCAAGATATTGCTTTTTCATAATCATTTTCTTTGTTGTTTTTGGGTTTGTTGTTTGCTTGGTTTACTTCACATATTTCTTGCCGTTGTGGATGTAGACGCCGTGGGCAGACTTCTCTATTTCACGTCCGTCGAGCGAGTAATACTTGTTGTCGTTGGCTTTGTCAGCCTTTACGTTCTTAATGGCGGTCACGTCGCCCATTGAGAACGAAAGGGTGTTGGTGCTTACGTTCTGCGTTGTGAGGTCGAGATAAGCCTTTCCGGCAGCCACGGTCTGGTTGTCATCCAACTTGGCAAAATAGCTTTTGCCATTGTTGCACACGAGCACGTAGTAGTTGCCTGTCTCGAATGTCTTCTCTTCAGTAAGGCCCTTGAGGTCGTTAGGGATGTCGCTAATGCTGCCTTGAGCCTTCTCCATGGTGTATGTCTTGCCGGCTTCGCCACTGAGCACCACACCAGTGTTGGCAGGTATCACGCCATTAACAATCTGAGTCAGGTTCACCTTGCCCGACTCATACTGCGCAGTGTAGGCAGAAAGTCCCTCAGGGCATTTGCAGGTCTGTGTGGAACAGAAAGTTCCCAAGCCACTGGCGGCAAGTGTGGCGGTGGGCATGGATGAGGATGCTTTGGCTTCTATGGTAATCTCAAGGTTGGCCTTTTTACCAGGGGTAAAGGCTATTTCTTTACTACTTGAAGTTGGTGTTACAACATAAGCCGTAAATGCTCCACCATTATTCGCCAGAGTATTTTTACTAACAAAAGGAATTGTTCCATCTGGAAAGGCAATATTACTATTATTATTGTCGTCCAAATATCCCTTGAATGTTACGGTTAAGATTTTCATTCCCTCTGGAAAAGTCAAAGTATATTCCCTTCCATTCCTGTACTGAAGAGCTGTCGGAAGATAAGAATCAGTGACTGTTGCTACTTTATAAGTACCTTTAATAGTAAACTCGACACCATCTACTAAAAATTTAGTTTCTTTATCCCCAGCGGATTTCATAGTAGTACTATTCAGCACATACGTCTTCTGTGCACTGGCATACAGCACACTAAACATGACTAACGCCATGAGAGTAAACATTTTTTTCATTCGTTTTTGGTTTTAAGTTGTTATACAGTTTGTTTGTTAAGTAATTGTTTTCTTAGTTAGGCCTGTAAGACACAATTACGTTAAATGTTCTATCTGTCAACATCAGTGACCTATTTCGGTTGCAAAAATATAAAAGAATCTATAATTGGGGGGGCACAATTCTTGTAAATTATGTTAAATACAAACGTCTTAGATGTCCACGCCCTAACATTTGAACAACCTGTTAGCCTGCACCTCTTTGTAATATGCGCACACGCACGCGAGGGGGCTTGACAGCATGGACAATCATGAAACAAACAGCTGGCGCAACCCCACAAACAGACCGGAAAGCCGACAGACAACTTGAGCCGGAATGGCGGGTGGTCGGTAACGGCAGAAACAGCAGCAAACACAAAGCGCAAGAAAATAGTACGCAAAACCATCCTTTTATTGAATAATTATCACTAATTTTGCGCTCCGAACGACAAAACGACACAAAACATCATGCAAACGATAACACTCGACATGCTCCAATCAGCCGGTGTAGGCGCCCTTGCCTTGCTCACCGGCATGGCCATGACACGCAAGATTGCGTGGCTCCAGAAGTTCTGCATACCCTCACCCGTATCGGGAGGCATCGTGTTCTCCCTCGCCACCCTCATTGTCTACCTCGCGAGCGGCGTGGAAATCACCTTCGACGGCACACTCAAAGACGTGTTCATGCTTGCCTTCTTCACCTCGGTGGGGTTCCAATCCAACCTCAAGGTGCTGCGCCAAGGCGGCAAGACCCTGGTGGTGATGCTCTGTCTGCTCGTGCTCATCATCGCCCTGCAGAACCTGCTGCCGTTGGGCATCACCCGGCTACTCGGCGTAGACCCGCTAATAGGCATGGCGGCAGGCTCCATCTCCATGGCTGGCGACCACGGCACGGCAGGCGGATTCAGTGCCGTGCTCGAACATCTCGGACTGCAAGGCGCTGCCACCGTGTCGCTGGCAGCCGCCACATTCGGACTCATTGCCGGCTCCATGATAGGCGGCCCCATAGCCGAAAGGCTCATCCGCAAGAAGATCACCCACGAGCACATGGAACCCAAGGACTACCAGATAGACCCCGCACTGGCGGGCATAGAGAGCGAGGAGTCACTGCCATCCGGTCACGAGGAGCACATCAGCTGGCACGAACAAGAGTTTCAGCAATATGCCAACGCCACCTATGCCCTGCTCATCGTCATGGCTTTGGGCACCGTGGCAAGCCACTGGCTGCAACAGACGGGCATCACCTTCCCCACCTACTTCGGTGCGCTCATCACGGCTGCCGTGGTGCGCAACGTCATGGAGCACACCCCTTTCATGGAGCACCTGCACATGGAAAAGGTGGTGAGTGTGGGCAACATCTGCCTGTCTGTGTTCCTGGGCATGGCTATGATATCGCTCAAACTGTGGGAACTGGAGTCGCTTGCCCTGCCACTCATCCTTATTCTCGTGGCACAAGTGCTGCTAATGATGGCGCTCACCTATTTCGTTGCCTTCAGACTGCTTGGCAGCGACTACGATGCAGCCGTACTGGTGGCAGGCATCTGCGGTTTCGGACTCGGCGCCACGCCCAACGCTATGGCCAACATGAGTGCCGTGTGCTACAAATACCACTACAGTGTGAAGCCCTTCCTCATTGTGCCCATCATCGGAGCCATGTTCGTTGACCTCATCAACACCGGCATCATCACACTCTTCCTGAATTGGGTGAACTGACAAATGCCGGACGTGAAAAGGAAAAAGAAATGGTTTTCCTTTAGTAATCCACCTTTTATCCTTATCTTTGCGGGCATAAACAATTAATAAGGTAAAACCAATATGAACCGCAAACTATTCGTTGCAGCCTTGCTGTACGTGGGCGCCCTTGCCGTGCACGCACAGCAAAAGGCTTGGCAGGGCATACACAAGCCCACCACTCAACAGCTGGAAAAGAACTTCGTTTCGCCCTCACTCGACTACGCCAACCACGTAATCTGGGGCATGCAGGGCAACATCAACCACGATATCATCTGCCGTAACCTCGACTCCATACAGGCTCACGGCTTCAGAAACATCATCATCGAACCGGGCTACCGCATGCCCCACCCCTATCTGTCCGACGGTTACTTCCAAATGGTAAAGGAGATAGTGAAGGAAGTGAAGCGCCGCGGCATGAAGATGTGGATTATCGATGAGGGCAAATATCCGTCGGGCTTTGCCGGCGGACTGTTCAGCCAGCGCCGACCGGACCTGAGAATGCAGGCACTCGTCATGAAGGGCGACTCGGTAAAGGCCGACTACCGCACCGGACAGACCCGCTGCGTCAACGACCCTACAGGCGCCAAGACCACAGCCAACTCGCTCATGGACTACATGAACCCAAAGGCCACACGCCAGTTTATTGAGTGGACCCACGAGGCCTACAAGCGCGTCATCGGCAAGGACATGGGCACCACAGTGCTCGGGTTCCGCGGTGATGAACCCGACTACAACCACACGCCCTACACGCCGGGCATCTTCGACGTGTTCCGCGAGAAGAAAGGTTACGACCCTCAGCCCTACCTCAAATCGCTCTTCAGCGACGGAGGAAGCATGGAGCAAAGGCTCTTCCGGGCCGACTACTGGGACGTATGGTCGCAACTATTCGCCAAGAACTACTTCCACCAGGAAACTCAGTGGTGTGAAGGGAACGGCATGGCACACGTCACACATCTCAACAACGACCACCGCATGGAACGCTGCGTGAGATGCAGCGGCTCATTGTTCCGCTGCCTGCGCAACGTCACCATTCCCGGTGTGGACGCTATATGGAACCAAATATGGCCCGACACCATCAACGACTTCCCCAAGTTCGCCTCGTCGGTGGCGCATGCCTGGGGAAAGCCAAGGGTGTTCAGCGAATCGTTTGCTGCCTACTTCAACACTCCTACCGTGCCAGAGGCCAAGTATGCCCTCGACTATCAGATGGCACGCGGCATCAACTTCTTCGAGTTTATGTTCTGGTCGGCTGACGCCAATGGCCGCGGATGGCTCACCCAACCCGGTATCAAAGACCTCAACGCCTATGCCAACCGCGCCAGCTACCTGCTCTCGCAAGGTGTGCCAGGAGCACGGGTGGCGGTTTACTATCCGCAAGCCTCGCTCTGGATGCGCGACAGCCAGATAGCCGTACGCAACCGCCGCATCTCACACCTGCTGCTCACCCACCACTACGACTTCGACTATGTGGATGACGATGCACTGCAAGAAGGCATCACCATGGGCAATGGATGGATGGAAAACCGAAGCGGACAGCAGTGGCAAACACTCGTCATCCCCTCATGCGACGTGATGCCCGAAGCCACCTGGAACATCATCAAGAAGTTCAGGGCACGCGGAGGCAAAGTGGTGTTCTGGGGGTCACTGCCCTATCTGCTGGCGCAACGTTCCTACAAGGACAGCAAGGCATTCCCGCTCGACGAGGTGGGCGCAGCATGGGAATCGCAGGACGACTTCACTGCAACCATAGCTTCAGCCATGCCCCGACAGGAGATAGAGTTCGTCAACGACCAGAAGCCGGAACTCAACACCCGTCCCCGACGAGGCGACGAACCCAAGCACATGTCCTACGACCAGACGCAAGACATCAGTTATCATCATCGAACACTGCCCGAAGGCGACATCTATTTTCTCTTCAACGAGGGCCGTCGGCAACAGCGGTTCTATGCTGCTCTCGACAACGTGGGCACAGTGAAAAGCTATGACGGGTACACGGGCAAGACGCAACTGCTGACCACCACCGTCAAGAACGGCCGCACCTGGGTGCACCTGGAGATGAAGCCGTGGGAAAGCGTGATGCTTGTGCTCGAACATGGCACCAAGACCTACACCACGGCACAGTTCGCCGACGTCCGCTCCGACGGCAAGACACTCAATACGAAAGCCCTTCAGGCTGCCATCGACACCATTGCTGCCCAAGGTGGCGGCACCCTGCGTCTCACCAAGGGCGACTACCTAACAGGAGCCCTCTTCTTCAAACGGGGCGTGAACCTGCACCTTGACAAGGGTGCCACCCTCATATCCACCGACAACGAGGCAGACTTCCCCGTCATTCCGACCCGCTTTGAGGGAATAGAACAAAACTGGCGCTGTGCGTTGCTCAACTTCACTGACTGTCCGGGAGTAAGGATTTCGGGCAACGGCACAGTGGAAGGCAACGGCGTGAAATGGAAAGCGCACAAGTTCTACCCGTCGGGCCGCCCTCGCCTGCTCTGCCTCACCCGTTGCAACGGGGCACGCGTGACAGGGCTCAACCTGCGCAACCAGGCATCGTGGTGTCTCCACTTGCTGTATAGCGACAGTGTAGAGGCCGACCATCTGAACATTGTAGCGGAACACACCATACCGAGTAGCGACGGCATCGACGTGGATTCTTCCACCCGCATACACATACACGACTGCTACATAGAAGACAACGACGACTGCATATCGCTCAAGGCTGGCAAGGACAACGACGGCAGGAGAGTGAACAAGCCCACCGAGAACGTGCTCGTGGAACGGTGTCGCTTCGGCTACGGCCACAGCGGGGTGGACATCGGCAGCGAAGTGACAGGCGGCATCAGCGGCGTGACCGTGCGCCAATGCTACATGGGCAAAGGCAACAGTGGCGTGGTGCGCATCAAGTCGCAGCCCAGCCGAGGTGGCTATGTGAAGGACGTTCATTTTAAGGACATCAAAGTAGACGGCGTGGGCACACTGCTCGACATCAACATGGCATGGCGCATGGTGCCACCGATAGCCCCCGCAGTAAAAGACCAAACCAAGCTGAGCAACATCACTCTCGAGAACATACAAGGCACCTGCCTGAAAGCAGGAAGGGTGAAAGGCACCGAGGCATGTCCCGTCACCGGACTGAAGTTCATCAACTGCCGGGTGAAAGCCGGCGAGCCTCTGCAGCAGTCAAACGTGAAAGACTGCAACTTCGGTGGCATCAGCTGGGAGTAAGCCTGAAAAAGATTCTCTACTTATCTTCAGCCAGTAATAAAAAGGATAAAGACCAAGGCTCATTATGGTCATTGCTTGTCAGAAGTGGACATGAACGCAAGCATCAAGGTCGCAATGACTTCGTAACTATTTACAACAGCTTTCTCCATAACAAGCTTAGCAACGGCAAGTAGAGCTGCGGATGAGACCTAAGAATACTCAAAGCCTTTTTTATGTGCTTTTTTACACGCTCATTCTAAATCCGAAACTTGAGTATTAATAAATCATAAATAATAATAGTGGCAAGGGGGGGGGATTTTTATCGTAAATATTTTTTCATATCTTTGCAGTTCTTTTCATATCAGGACGACAGCATAGATGTCACAATTGACACATTTGAATGAATAAGTATTTTTAGAAAAAATCTACAATAGAGATTAATAAATTATGATGAGTAAAAGTTATCTGCTTTCTTTTGCAAAGGCAAAAAGAAGCATTGCGGCTGCGTTAGTCGCAGTACTTATGGCAGCAAACACTACTGTCGCTTTGGCACAAAATAAAGCGACTGCAAGCAACGGAACAGAAAATACTATTGGAGGGGTTGATGACCTTTATGGCATTGATCCTTCGTCAGCAATTTGTACAAGCAAAGGAACGGCTGAAACCGACGGAGATAAGATTGTGTGTCTGTATAACGTCGGTGCCAAAAAGTTTCTGAGCGTTGGTGGTTTGTGGGGTACACAAGCCGCACTGGATGGTTCACCACATTCCATTTATATGACTTGGAATGGCGGTTCAAAAACGTATTTTCTAGCAAGCAAAGTGGCAGGTTCTTCTGGGGGCTTATATATGGGTATCGCCTGGGAAAAATTTACTCGAAAAAATGGGGTATTTATGGACAGAGGAAGTTCTGACTGGAAGAATTGCATTGTCACCTTTGAAAAAGGCGCGGATTATACAGAAAAAAACAAGGTTTATCTCGTCAATATCTCTAGCCAAGGGTATCTCACGGCATATTCTGACAACGAGAATAAAATCTGCAATTATGCAAGTAAAGCCACGGAAGGTACCCCAGAATACAAGAATCAGGAGTGGAAGGTGATTACAAAGAATGAGTATTACCTGCTCTTCAACACAGCCCCTGCACATATGAAATCGGTTGTCGATGCCTCTTTCCTTCTTACTTGTCCTGATTTCAGAATAAATGATACCGATGCTGCAAAATGGCTAATCGGAGGTGAAAATTCATCCAATGACGTAAAGAGCCACGTATACTTTGGAGACAAACAAATGTACAAGACGTATAACGTAATTGGCAACACAAAAGATGAGAGTTGGATAGGTAGAACTGAAGCCCATCAACAAAAATACGGACAGTATTTCTACTGCTACACCAAAGGCCTGCGCGGCTTCAATATCTACCAGGACGTGAAGGTACACAAGGCAGGATGGTACCTGCTGCGATGCAACGGATTCAGCACAGCGAACAGCTCGGAGAACATCGCTACGAATAAAAAACCGCTTGCAAACCTGTTAATTACAGTGCTCGGTGCCGACGGCAAACCGATTGAAAAAATATACTCAGCAGCAACCCTCGACGGTATAAGTCAGGCTGATGCCGAGACGCTTGGCAATACATACGAAGGAGCCGGTATCGGACGTGCCTTCTTCGATGGAAAGTATGAGAACCAGGTTCAGATATGTCTCGACAAAGCCCTGGATGGGAACGAAATATCAGACAAGAATCCCGTTACGCTCCGCATAGGCTTCTACGTAGACCCTACACCCGACGGAAATCCGGCTGTAGCCGACAACGAGCTGACCGCCGTAGACAACTTCAAACTGTATTATGCCGGACCGCGACGCAACCCGGAGCTGATTCTCGACGAG
>ULUS01010960.1_pt1 | contig 27894 bp, 20 predicted proteins | sample 1958761 | NCBI WGS metagenome assembly ULUS01 (sample SAMEA4835767, study PRJEB28245) | human gut metagenome | biome: gut microbiome; material: fecal sample | place: Denmark | collected 2008
TTTGGGCACTCGTTGCCCACGGCCGTGGCAATGAATGCCCAAGTTGTGGGACAAAGCCCAAGTCTGCCATTAACACACTGCAACCGAGCAGTTTCGTGACCATATCCGGGTCGGAAGCGATTTTCCACCATCCTGTTACCATTCGACATTTAGGGTCACTCCCCAAGAGAGAGAGGCCATACAACAAAACGGCCCAACGGGGGAACCCGTTGAGCCGCCATTATTTCTTCTACTCTATTGTTATTTGTCCTTATACTTCTCAGCTTGTTGTCTAATGAGTTCAGCATCATTAAAGTAGTCTATGCGCATGGCCTTACGAACCTCGTCCATGGTTTGAGCAGCCACCTCACGAGCCTTTTCCGTACCCTTACGCAAGATGTTGTATATTTCCGGTATGTCCTGTTCAAACTCATGGCGTCGTTGACGCATAGGCTCAAGCATATTGTTGATGATTGTGTTGAGGAACTTTTTACAGTTACCATCACCAATGCCGCCACGGACATAATGCTCCTTGAGTTCAGTCAGATTTTTGTATTCCGGCCAGAAGTTGGCAAAATCGTCGTCTGTGCTGAAGGCCTCAAGATAGGTAAACACCGCATTTCCCTCAAGGTGTCCGGGCTCATCCATACTCATGCGGGGTTCGCCATTCGACATTTTCTTCACCTTCTTCCAAACCTCTTTGTCGGAGTCGCTCAAATAAATGCAATTGCCCAAACTCTTGCTCATCTTCTCTTTACCATCTGTACCCGGCAGACGGCGGGCTGTTGCGTTTTCGGGAAGAAGAATCTCAGGCTCCACAAGCACTTCGCCATAAGTCTGGTTGAAACGGCGGACCAACTCGCGAGTCACTTCCAACATAGGTTCCTGGTCTTCGCCTGCGGGCACTGTGGTTGCCTTAAACAAGGTGATGTCGGCAGCCTGGCTCACCGGATAGCAGAAAAAGCCCAAAGGAATATTAGCCTCAAAGTTACGCATCTTGATTTCCGTCTTCACCGTCGGGTTGCGCTGAACACGCGACACCGTGATGAGATTCATCAGATATGTGGTCAGTTCAGCCAATTCGGGAATCTGGCTTTGGATGAAGAGAGTACACTTCTCCGGATCAAGTCCTGCTGCGAGATAGTCAAGTGCCACCTCTACAATATTCTGTCTGATTTTTTCAGGATTGTCGGCATTGTCGGTCAAAGCCTGCACATCGGCCATAAAGACAAACATGCGGTCATAGTCGCCCTCATTCTGCAACTGGACACGACGGCGCAAAGAGCCGATGTAGTGTCCAAGGTGAAGTTTGCCGGTAGGACGGTCACCGGTCAATATAATCTTTCCCATATATTAAGTTGTTGATTTCTTTGTTTCTGCAAAGGTACTATGATTTGAGTGAAAGACAAAGGAAAAGGTGGCGAAACTTACTTCACCACCTTATAATAATCAGCCTTTCTATCCTTCGGCGCATGGGTGCCCTCGGGCAATCCGTAGCCCAACGCCAAAGCGCCTATGCCCACAAGTCCTTCCGGAAGGCCGAACTGCAGCATGAGCTGTTTGCCACGCTCAGTTGCAAACATGGCGTCTTCACGGTTTATCCAGCAAGAGGCAAGCCCGATGCTATGGGCGGCAAGCATCATGGTGCCGAGCACCAGACTACCGTCTTTCACCTGGTTAGACCAGTCGGCAGACCCGAAGACCAGGACAATGGTCGGCGCCCCATAAAACGGATCAGACGTTGTCCCCATCACCTCTGCATTCATCCTTCTTAGCTCGTCGCAAAGTTCCGGATTCTGAACGGCCACGATGTAGGGATCCTGTTTGCCCATTCCTGTGGGTGCCCATGTACCAGCATCGAGAACAGTCTGCAACTCTTCGTCCGTGATTTGCTCCGGCTTGTATTTGCGGTAGCTTCTACGTTGGCGTATAGCCTTCAATACTTCATTTTCCATTTTGCTTTTCCTTTCTTGATTTACATGGCAAAGTTACTGAAAATCCACGAAGTAAGCAATAATCGTGCACAGATGTTTGTATTCCCCGCCTATTTCCGAATCAAGCCGACAAAGGTTTTACAAAGTTATATACAGATGGTTTCCAGACACTTAAAGCACACACATCCCACAAGTATGGTATATATCATACCACACTTATGGGTAACAAATTACCTTATATGTGGGATTGTACAGCAGACAAACTTGGCGTAATTTTGCAACCGTAAACAAAGCCGAACGAGGCCACAGCACTCCTTAGGCTAATTTACAAAACAAACAGAAAGTATAGAAAAGAGATTTATTCACACTTAAAAAACAAAAAGTTATGAAACGAATGTATTGTTATTGTATGCGAATGTGTTGTCGCAAAAGCATGCGCAATGAGATTACCCGGAGATTATATGTTTTGTTGTCAAACCGTTTTAAGATTATTCACAATGAAAAGAATTACATTCATAGCTATTGCATTCACCCTATTAGTATCCACAGTATCAGCCTCCAATAGCATTGGCGGCAATACCCCAACCCCACAAAGTTCGTCCATACATTACATCAACGCCCCACGTTTTGTGCGCCCGCTTATAGAAAAATGGATTACGGAATACAAAAAGATTGAGCCACAAACCGACTTTGCCATTGCAAAGACGGCAGCAGATAAGAAAAGGAGCGCACTCAGCATCAAGCTTTCCGACCATGCAGCCACATCGTCCGACTCATTGCCAAGGACCGTGTATTTCGGTTCTTATGCCATTCTTCCCGTCACGGCACAAGATTCAGAGGCTGCCCAAATTCTTTCCAACCAGAAACTTAACGCCAAAAGGCTCAAGAGTCTCTTCTTCGAGAACGAAGAGGAGGAAAACGGCAAGGCCGACAAAAAGAAAAGCCAGGTTGTAGTCTACACAGGCACAAACACACAATCGGTTGCCCAAGTCTTTGCTGCCCACTTTGGCAAGGAAGCTTCCAAGTTTCGCGGCAAGCGCATTGTGGGCGACGACCAATTTCTCAACACTGCCCTGCTAAACGACAAAAAGGGCATCAGCCTCAACGCCATCGGCAATGTCTACGACCTGAAAACGCGCCAGCTGAAAGCCGGATTACAAGTGCTCAATCTCGATGTAGACAAGAACAAGCAGTCGGCCTTCTTGCCGGCATCCACGCTCGACGATCTTATCAGCACACTTGAATCGTCCGAAATCGAAGCTGTTCCCGTGGAAACTATCGGACTTTCCTTCTCGGAGACCGACATCGTATCCGCCAAATTTGCGGCCTGGGTACTCAAGGAAAGCGGGAAGTTCAACCACCAGTATGGACTGTTGCGCTTGAACGACAAGCTCGTGGCACAGCAAGCCAAAGAGCTTACCGGAGAACTTACCGCCCAAAAGTAAAGGCAACAGCAGATTTCACACACTTACATTTCAAGGAGAACGTAATATGAAAACAGTTGGAAAGATTGTTTTAGGGATTGCCATTGCCATACTGCCCGAAGTTACCCTGGCGCAAACAGAGATTTCCGGACGCATCGTAGACGCCCGAACCCACGAGCCACTCATCGGGGCTTCCATCATAGTGAAAGACGAAAAGGCTGAAGGAGTGGTGACCGACATTGACGGTAATTTCAGCCTTAGCACCAAGCGAGGCACTCCCCTCAAACTTAAAGTAGAATATATAGGCTATCGGCCTATCGACGTGGATGTGTATGACCCCGAGGAACCGGTGAACATCACCCTGCGGGAAAACTCAAAATTCCTCAACGAGATTGTTGTTCTGGGCTATACCGCAGTAAAAAGACAGAACCTGACTGGTGCCATAGCCACCATTAAGGCCAACGACGTGAAGGCCACGTCAGCATCCAGTTTCAACGAACAGATACAGGGACAAGCTCCCGGATTGATTATCAACAGTTCTTCGGGCACACCGGGAAGCAATGTTTTCATCAGACTTCGTGGCACAACCAGCATCAATGCCGGCAACGACCCACTCTATATCATTGACGGAGTGCCCTTCAACGGGCAACCTCTGCAGAGCATCAAGAACGGCGGACAGACCGTCAACCCCTTGTCGGACATCAACCCGAACGACATTGAGAAGATAGAAGTGCTCAAGGATGCCAACGCCACCGCCATCTATGGAGCTCGCGGTGCCAATGGTGTCATCCTGGTCACCACACGCCGTGGATCGTCAGACCAAAAGACGCGTGTGCAGTTGGGAGTGGAATACGGATTTGCCAAGGCAGCCAAGCTATGGGATCTTGCCTCCGGTCCGGAAACCGCACAGATTCTAAACGAGGCTTGGATTAACGACGGAAAGGATCCGGCACTTGTTCCTTACCGTTCAAAGTCAAGCGGCGGACTTGGTCTGCCCGAGGAACAGCACACCTACGACAGGCAGAGCGTCGCCTTCCGCACGGCTGCCATACAAAACTACTCGCTGTCTGTGACAGGCGGCAACGGCCACACCAAATTCTATGTGGGCGGAGAATTCACAAGTCAAGAAGCCATTGTGAAAACGCAGGACTTCAAGCGAGCCAGTTTCCGCGTCAACTTAGACCATGACATCAACAAGAAAGTGACCCTCTCAACCAGTTCATCCCTCTCATGGACACGCCGGTCGCTGAGTCAAATAGCCAACAGTCCGAAAGGCATACTGCAAGCTTCTGTCCACCACTCCACCCTGCTCAACCCGTTCAACGAGGACGGATCGTATGCCCGCTACGGCATCTTCGACAACATTTATGCTATCATAGAGAACAGTGACCACCACACCTACGGGCTGCGAACGGTAGACAATGTGAACCTTACCTGGAAGATTTTGAAGGGATTGCGGTTCAAATCGTCATACAGTGTGGACTACAACAACTATCGGGAAAAGCGATACTACAACACGAATCTGGCAGAAGGCCAGCCCAATGGCAGCGCTACAGAGGCAAATGCCCAAAACTACACGCTCACCGCAGAACAGTTGCTCAACTTCAACCGTGACTTCGGGACAGTACATTCTCTGGCTGCATTCATCGGCAACTCCGTGCAATACACTGGACTGCACACGCAGACCATTACCGGTTCCGGATTTCCGGGAAACGACTTCAAGGAGTTTGCTTCGGCAGCAGTCACCACGGGTTCGTCGGCCTCTTCCTCGTCAGCATTGGTGTCATGGTTCGGAGGCATCAACTACAGCCTGTTGAACCGATATTCATTCGACGGGAATCTGAGAGCTGACGCGTCCTCCCGGTTTGGCAGCAACCACCGTTGGGGATTCTTTCCCTCATTGGGTTTGGCCTGGACACTGTCGGAAGAGAGATTCCTGAAGAACGTGAAATTCATTGACGCCCTGAAACTAAAGACCAGCATAGGATGGACCGGCAACCAGAACATTGACGACTTTGCAAGCATTGGCTTATGGTCGGGCGCAGGCACCTACGACGGCAAATCAGGTCTGATCCATTCCCAGTTGGCCAATCCCGACCTGAAATGGGAAACCACCCGGCAGTGGAACCTCGGTCTCGAGGGCTCTCTGTGGGACGGAAGAGTGACTTTCGAACTCGACTACTATAACAAGTACACCTACGACCTGCTGCTGTCCACTCCCATTCCCGGCAAAACAGGATTCTCTTCCACCTATAGTAATGTGGGCGCCATGAGCAACAAGGGCTTGGAGTTCCAGATTTCTTCGCAGAACATACGCGCCAAAGATTTGGAATGGTCCACCTCGTTCAACATTTCGCACAACGAGAACAGAGTCGAGAAATTGCCTGTTTCGTTCTCACAATACGACCGCGATTGGGTGAGACTTGAACAGGGCAAGCCCATATACTCGTTCTGGCTCTACAAGCAACTTTATGTAGACCCCGAGACTGGAAATGCTGTATATGATGACGTAGACAAGAGCGGGAAGATTACCGTGGCAGACCGCCAGATAGTGGGCGATGCCTGGCCTGATTTCACAGGCGGCCTCCGCAACACTCTGCGCTACAAGAACTTTGACCTCGGCGTGTTCTTCTACTTCTCTGTAGGCAACGACGTGTTCAACATGAACCGCTTCTTCCAGGAACACGGAGGCATGCGCGGCACCAATTGGGGACTGCTCAAGAGCCAGATGCGACGTTGGCAAAAGCCGGGCGACCAGACAGACATTCCTCGTGCCTCAACCCTTCCCAATGCTGACGGCAGCTACAACAACGGATTTGCCAGTTCGCGCTTTCTGGAAGACGGATCGTTTCTGCGGCTGCGCAACGTGTCGCTGGGCTACACACTCCCCAAGGCGCTCACCGCCAAGGCGGGCATAAAGAAGTTACGGGTGTATGTCAACATGACCAACCTCTTCACCATCACCGGTTATTCCGGCGCCGATCCTGAGGGCAACACGGCTGCCGACTACACACACGGCACCGTGCAGGGACTCGACTTTGCCATACCTCCCCAGCCACGGCAAATCGTGTTCGGAGTGAATGTCACATTATAAAAAACTAAAAGCAACGACAATGAACCATAGACATATCATCATTGCGACATGGAGTGTGGCGGCTCTGTTCTCTTCATGCGACAACTTCCTCGAGCAGGAACCCGCCAACTACGTGTCCGACCAGCAAGTCATCAGCGATGTCAGTTCGGCAGAATCGGCACTCAACGGAGCCTATCACCAACTGGGAGCCTCAGCCTATTACGGCGGAAAATACTTCTATGCAGGCATAAACCTGGCAGGTGACAACATAGACTGGACGGGATCGCTCAATTACTACTATGACTTCGACACACATCAGTATAGCGCCGAAAACCAACTGCTCTCCTATGCCTGGTATGGCATCTACGCCACCGTGAACCAAGCCAACCAGGTTATCGACAAGACACAGGCACTGACCAACGTGACTGACGAAAAGAAAGCCAACATCATAGCGCAAGCCACCGTGATTAGAGCGCTCGCCTTCTTCGACTTGGCACGTACTTGGGGCAACATTCCCGTGGTGAAGCAGGCCACGCAGTCGCCCACGCAATTCGACGGAGTGAAACAGACAGCTGCCAAGGACGTGTATAGGAATGTGGCTGAAGACCTGCTGGCAGTGCACGAAAACCTTCCGGAAGCCACCGACCGCACCCATGCCAACCAATCGGTGGCCGATGCTCTCCTGGCTCGCATCTACCTCTATCTGGAAGATTGGGACAAGGCCGAGACCTATGCTTCACAAGTTATCGGCAACAATTTCTACGACCTCGGCAGCATTTCCGACCTGATAGACAGCAAGCAGACGGTGGAAAGCATCTGGGAACTGTCTTACTCCACCACCTTCACCAACGACCAAAGCACTTATTGGCGATCGCCCAACGATGGGGGCAGGCACGAGTGGGGACCCAACAAGGAGATTGTAAGTCTGCTCAAAGGCCCCTCCATCGGCGGTGACAGGAAGGCTTACTTTGCAGACTACTCCACCGCTCAAGTGCCCGACTACTACGTGGGCACCCTCTTCAACCGGTCTACAAACGACGACAACGTGATACTGTTCCGGTTGGCGGAGATGTATCTCATCAGGGCGGAAGCGAGGGCCAAGAAGGCACAACCCGACCTGGACGGAGCCCAAGACGACCTGAACAAAATCAGAGAACGCTCACACGTGGCTGCCTATGACGCGCCACTGACACAAGCCGAGCTGATTCAGGCCATTGAAGACGAGAACCGGGTGGAATTTGCCCTGGAGCCTCACCGCTGGTTCGACCTTGTCCGCACACACCGAGCCACGGCAGTGCTTGGCATTGAGGACTACCAAACGCTGTTCCCCATACCCTACAATGATGTGCAAGCCGACAAGGACCTGGTACAAAACGACAAATACTAAAAGAACGATAGAACATGAAAAAGATTATCACCCTGGTGGTTCTTGCCTTGATAGGCGCAGCCCCATCCATAGCCAAAGGCAAAATAGACAACAAGAATGTAGCCGTGAAGTATCTCAACGACAACTTCAACACCTACGACAAGTTACAGAAAACCATTTGGGCCAACCCTGAACTCGGTTTCCTGGAGTACAACAGTTCAAAACTACTCCAAGACCATCTGTGCGAAAACGGCTTCAAGGTAGAAGCAGGGATTGCCGGTATGCCAACAGCCTTCGTGGCTACCTACGGCAGCGGCTCGCCCACCATCGGTTTTCTGGCAGAGTTTGACGCCCTGCCCGGACTCTCGCAAGACACGGTCGCCTACCGCAAGCCGCGCCGTGAGGGCGAACCCGGACAGGGATGCGGCCACAACCTGCTCGGTGTCGGCTCCACCTCGGCTGCCGTGGCACTGAGCAAGTGGCTCGCCGCCAACCACAGACAAGGAACCATCAAAATATACGGTACTCCTGCCGAGGAAGGCGGAGCCGGCAAAGTGTATATCGTGCGCGACGGATATTTCAAAGGCGTGGACGCAGTGCTCGACTGGCATCCCTCATCACAAAACGGCGTTTCCACCAATCCCGGCACCGCCATGCAGATGATTGACTACAAGTTCTACGGCAAGGCTGCCCACGCTGCCGGCACCCCCTGGAAGGGCCGTTCGGCACTCGATGCGGTGGAGGCACTGGATTATATGGTGAACATGCTCCGCGAGCACGTGCTCCCTTCAAGCCGCATACACTACGTCATTGCCGACGGAGGATTCGCGCCCAACGTGGTGCCGGAATACGCGCGCGTGTCCTATTATATACGTAGTCCTCACCGCGACGTGCTCCACGGACTGACGGAATGGATTGACTCGGCTGCCGTAGGTGCTGCCAAAGGCACCCAGACGCGGGTGGTAAAGGAAATTGTGGCCGGCACTTACGAACGGCTGCACAACCGTGTGCTGGCATCCGTCATACAGAAAAACCTTGAACTGGTGGGTGGTGTAAACTATGATGAGCGCGAGCGAAAGCTTGCAGAAGGCATAGTGAAAACCCTCGGTCTGGGCGATACCATTCTTGCCAGGGCAGCCCAAGTGCAGCCTTTGGCGCCTGCGCCCAAGGAAGGCTCCGGCGGTTCGTCAGACGTGGGCGACGTGAGTTGGAACGTGCCCACGGTGAGCATCGGCACCGCCACGTTCGTGCCGGGTGCACCGGGACACAGTTGGCAAAACGTGGCTGTGGACGGAACAACCATCGGAACCAAGGGCCTCATCAATGCAGCCAAGGCTTTCAGCCTGACGGCCATAGACCTGTTCAACAATCCCAAACTGCTCCAGCAGGCACGTGAGGAGTTTGACCGAGCCAGAGGTGAAGGGTTTGTCTACGAATCTCTCCTTGGCGACCGCAAACCCGCACTCGACTACCGCAAGAACAACAAGTAACAACAAAAGCACATTCCCGCATGCCACATCCGCCCCATGACGGATGTGGCATCATTCAGTGTGTGATGAACAACAGAATAGTATACGCATGAACAACATTTCGAAACAAACCCAACAAATCATTATTTGGTGTGGCGCACTTGCCATCGGTGCGGCAATCGGCCTGACAGGCTGTGGCTTCATCAACGACACGATGAACTTCGTGGCTACAATCTACACGCGACTCTTCCAGCTGTTGGCCGTGCCCACCATTGCACTCGCCATAGTGACCACCCTTTCTTCGCTTGGCGGAAGGCAAGACACGGGTCGCATCTTCCGTCATGCCCTGGCCTACACACTTCTCACCACTACGGTGGCTGCCGCCGTGGCATTGGCCCTATACTGCATTGTCCAGCCCGACTTACTGCCCCAGACACTGGTAGGGCGAGCCGCCGAAGGTGTTCCCTCGGACATTGCCCACTCGTCCTATTACGACCACATACTGAGTGTCATCCCCAACAACATCGTGAAGCCTTTCCTGGAGGGGAACGTGCTCTCTATTCTTCTGCTTGCCGCGGCAGTGGGACTGGCACTGGCCAGACTGCCTGAGAACGAGAACGTCAGAACCATAGTCAAGGGGCTGTATGGTCTGCAGGATATTCTGTTTGCCCTCATACGCGCCCTCATACGCATTTTGCCACTGGGTATCTTGGCATTTGCCGCACAACTGTCGTCGCAACTCAATGCGGGAATCGCCGTGGCGTCGCTGGGTAAATACGTGGCGGTGGTAGTCGGAGGAGGTGTCATCCAGTTCTTCATCGTGCTGCCCTTGTTTCTGCTCTCACGCGGACTGAACCCCTACAAGGTGTTGGGACGCATGATGCCTGCCGTGCTCATGGCGCTTTTCACGAAAAGTTCGGCAGCCACATTGCCCGTAACCATGCAAACGGCAGAAACACGATTAGGCGTAAAGCCCCACATAGCGCGCTTCGTGCTGCCCATCTGCACCACCATCAACATGAACGGGTGTGCCGCCTTTATCCTCGCCACCTCCCTCTACGTGATGCAAAACGGCGGTTATGAACTTACATGGCCTACCTTGTTGTTGTGGCTGGTCATCTCCGTTCTTTCGGCTGTGGGCAACGCCGGCGTTCCGATGGGGTGTTTCTTTCTCACCCTTTCTCTCATGTCGGGCATCCACGCTCCAGTGGGTATTATGGGAATCATCCTTCCTGTCTACACCATCATCGACATGCTGGAAACTGCCGAAAACGTGTGGTCGGACTCTTGTGTAGCTGCCATGGTCAACAAAGATTTGGCTAATGGAGAAAACGAGGAATATGACAAGGAACAATAACTCTGCCATTAGCACATCGCAGCTCTGCCACTAACACACCGTAACTCTGCCATTAGCACATCACAACTCTGCCATTAGCACTTTTGCACTGCGTGGATATTGCTTAGAAGTGGCCTGTTTCTGCATAGCCAAGTCTGTTTTGTTCCTCAAACATAGATGCCTTGACGCTACTTCAAGCTTTCGGATTAAGCCTTTTAAAGTTGTGTTTAAAGGCAATCACTATCATCGAGCAGTATTCCTGGACTATAAGAAAAAAGGCGAAACGTGCCCCTCTCAGTAAAGAAAGGAGCACGTTTCGCCATATTCAATCGTATTTCCGTTTTGTTTATAATCCCACTTCCGACAAGATTCTGTCGGCGGCACCTGAACGCCCTTTCACATAGTTGCCGGCCGCTTCACCACTCTTCTGGAGGAAAGCATCATCGGTCATGAACCGATTCATCAACTGGGAGAACTGGTCAAAGCCATTGATTTCAAAACCGCCCTCGGCTGCCAACAGTTCCTGCGCCTCTTGGAAGCGCTTGTTGTTGGGACCGAAGATGACCGGCATACACCACACTGCCGCCTCAAGGACGTTGTGAATGCCTACTCCGAATCCGCCTCCCACATAGGCCACCTCGCCATAACGGTAGATGCTGGAAAGCAGTCCGTAGCAGTCTATAATCATACAATCGGCCAATTCGGCATCGGCCAGCGTGGCTTGGGTATAGCGCACGGCATGCCTGTCAAACTTCGACAGAATCTGTTCCAAATGGTCTTCGCCTATAACATGGGGGGCTATGATGAGTTTCCACTCGGGGTGCTCATTGAAGAACCTGATGAATATGTCTTCGTCAGGTTGCCAACTGCTTCCCGCAACAAAAACCTTTCGGCCCTGTTTGAAAGCATTGACCACAGGAAGTTCGCTAGCTTCGGCGGCAATCTGCAGCACCCGGTCGAAACGCGTATCGCCCGTTATCTCCACATTAGTAATGCCTATCTTGGCAAGCAACTGCCGGCTCTCTTCGTTCTGCACGAAGAAATGCGTGAAGCATTTCAGCACCCTACCATACTGTCTGCCGTAAGGACGGAAGAAGATCTGGTCGGGACGGAATATGCTCGACACACTGTAAGTGGGCACACCACGGTGCTTGAGAATATGTAGATAATTGTACCAAAACTCATACTTGATGAAGAACGCCATCACGGGCCGCACACTACGCAGGAAACGCAATGCGTTGGTAGGCGTGTCAAGAGGAAGGTAGCACACAATGTCAGCACCCTCATAATCCTTGCGCACCTCGTAGCCCGAAGGCGAAAAGAAGGTGAGCAGGATCTTATATTCAGGATGCGTTCTGCGCAACTGCTCCATCAACGGCCGGCCCTGCTCAAACTCACCAAGGGACGCAGCGTGGAACCACACATACTGCGCCGCAGGATCCACTTGCTCACGCAGCACTTTGAAAGCACGGCGCTCGCCTATGAACATGCGACGGACCTTGGCGTTGAAAAGGCTATAGACCATCACGCCGAGCTGGTAAAGATATATCGCTAAATTATACACGTCGATTTTAGAATGTCAACAGATTATTTCAACACCTCCACTGCACGGCGAAGACGCTTGAGAGTCTCCTCCTTGCCCAAGAAGGCAGAAATGTCAAACATACCGGGACCCTTGCCTATGCCGACAAGGGCAAGACGGAAGGCATTCATCACGTCGCCGAGCTTGTAGCCCTTCTCCTCGACCCACTTCATCACGACAGGTTCCTGTCCCTCAACGCTGAAGTCGTCAATGCCTTCAAGCACATCGGCAAGCTCGGTCATCACCTGTGCCGAATCTTCCTTCCAGCGCTTGCGCACGGTTTTTGCGTCATACTCTGTAGGGGCGATAAAGAAGAAGGAACACAAAGGCCAGAGCTCCTTGACAAAACTCACGCGGTCCTTCATCATGGCCACCACCTGCTTGATGCGGTCCAAAGACTCGTCAACTCCGTTGCCTGCCACAATAGGTGCAAACAGATGGGCAATCTCTTCATTGCTCTTGCGGAGAATGTATTCATGGTTGAACCAGGCGGCCTTCTGATAGTCAAAGCGCGCACCCGACTTGGAGCACTTGCTGATGTCGAACGCCTTTACCAATTCGTCGAGGCTGAAAAATTCCTGTTCCGTGCCTGGATTCCAGCCGAGCATGGCCAGGAAGTTGACCACTGCCTCGGGGAAATAGCCACTCTCGCGGTATCCTGACGACACATCACCGGTCTTGGGGTCGTGCCATTCAAGTGGGAAAACAGGGAAACCAAGGCGGTCGCCGTCGCGCTTGCTGAGTTTGCCCTTGCCTTCCGGTTTGAGAAGAAGCGGCAAGTGGGCAAAGCGTGGCATGGTGCCTTCCCATCCGAAAGCCTTGTAAAGCAGCACGTGAAGAGGTGCGCTAGGCAACCATTCTTCGCCACGAATCACGTGAGTAATTTCCATTAAATGGTCGTCAACAATGTTGGCAAGGTGATAGGTAGGCAGTTCATCGGCACTCTTATAAAGCACCTTGTCATCCAGAATATCACTCATGATACGAACATCACCGCGAATAAGGTCGTCAACATGCACAGCCACGCCAGGCTCAATCTTGAACCTCACCACATACTGTTCGCCGTTGGCAATGAGCTGGTCTACCTCTTCCTTGGAAAGGGTGAGCGAGTTGCGCATCTGCATACGGGTATGGGCATCGTACTGGAAGTTCTGAATCTCCTGACGCTTGGCTTCCAATTCTTCCGGCGTGTCAAAGGCAATGTATGCCTTTCCGGCATCTAAAAGTTGTTTTACATATTTCTTATAGATTTCACGCCGTTCACTTTGACGGTAGGGACCATGCTCTCCACCAAAGCTAACGCCCTCATCAAATTTGATGCCGAGCCACTTGAATGATTCGATGATGTATTCCTCGGCTCCCGGAACAAAACGATGGGAGTCGGTATCTTCGATTCTAAACACGAAATCGCCGCCATGCTGGCGTGCGAAAAGATAATTATAAAGCGCAGTTCTCACTCCGCCTATATGCAAAGGTCCTGTAGGACTTGGGGCAAAACGTACCCTTACTTTTCTTTCTGTCATCCTATTTAATAATATAGATAAGATTTATTTTTTGCAAAATTAGTGCTTTTTTTGCATAATGCCGTATTTTTTTAGTATTTTCGCAAGGTAAATATAAGAATAAACAGTTTATGCTGAAAATCAACAGACCCGGCAGTGCCTTTTGGCGCAAATTCTTCACCAGACTTGCCATCATCGCCGCCACAGTGACCATTATCGTCTGGTTTCTGCCAAGAAACCAAAAGATGCAGCTCCGCTACGACATAGGAAAGCCTTGGATGTACGGTTCGTTCATCGCCAAATTCGACTTCCCCATCTATAAGACCGACGAAGCTATCAAGGCAGAGAAGGACTCTCTGCTGCGAACCTTTCAGCCTTACTACAACTACAACCCCATTGTGGAGCAAAAGGAAATAGCCAAGTTCAAAGAAAACTTCAAGGATGGTCTGCCCGGATTACCCGATGCCTATATGCTCGAAATCATCGAACAGCTACACCGCATCTACCAACAGGGCATCATGGACACGCCCGACTATACAATGCTGGCCAAGGACACCAGCAACATGGTGAGGGTGGTGAGCGGCAAGAATGCCACGAGCATGCAGATCGGGAAGATACACTCGCTACTCGCAGCCTACGAGCTCATCTTCACTGACGAGGCGCTCGCCTATCAGCGACAGATTCTGCAGAGATGCAATCTGAACGAGTATCTGGAACCCAACCTTATGTATGATCGCGACCGGAGCGAGACTGAGAAAAACGACATGCTCAGTGGCATCCCCATTGCCAGCGGGATGGTAATGAGCGGTCAGAAAGTAATCGACCGTGGAGACATTGTCAACGACTACACATACCGCGTGCTCAACTCGTACGAAAGGGAGATGCAACGGCGTGACGCCTCTTCTAAGGAAGAGTTGTCAACATTTATCGGGCAATCCATCTTCGTGGCCATCTTGGTCTTCCTCTTCACGCTCTATCTCGGACTCTTCCGTAAGGACTATTTCGACAAGCCGAGAAGTATCGCCATGCTCTATGTGCTGATCACCATATTTCCTTTGCTCGTGTCTTTAATGATGCAGCACAATGTTTTCAGTGTCTACATCCTTCCCTTTGCCATGGCACCGATCTTCATCCGAGTGTTCATGGATTCGCGCACGGCCTTCATTTCCCACGTCACCATGGTGCTCATCTGTGCAGCGGCTGTTAGATACCAATACGAATTTATTATTGTGCAATTGGTCGCAGGACTGGTGGCCATCTATTCCCTGCGCGAACTTTCAAAACGTGCGCAGGTATTCAAGACCGCCATTCTGGTCACCATTTCGAGCATGGTAACCTTCTACGCCTTGCAGCTCATGCAAGACAACGACGTGGTAGAACTGGACTGGGCTATGAACTACCACTTTCTGGTGAACGGCATTTTCCTTCTCCTATCATATCCGCTCATGTATCTTATTGAGAAGACATTCGGCTTTATCAGTTCAGTTACCCTCATAGAACTGTCCGACACCAACAAGGATTTGCTCCGCCGTCTAAGCGAGGTGGCTCCAGGAACCTTCCAACACTCCATCACGGTAGGCAACCTGGCGGCTGAAATAGCGAACAAGATTGGAGCCAAGAGCCTGATGGTACGTACGGGAGCACTCTACCATGACATAGGAAAGATGGTCAACCCCGTGTTCTTCACAGAGAACCAGGCTGGCGTTAACCCACACGACAACATGTCGCACACCGAGAGTGCACAAATCGTTATCAGCCACGTCACCGAAGGACTTAAACTGGCAGAGAAGTACAATCTGCCGACCGTCATCAAGGATTTCATCCTCACTCACCACGGAACAGGCATGACAAAGTTCTTCTATATATCCTACTGCAACGAACATCCCGACGAAGAAGTGGACAAAAGTCTGTTCACTTATCCCGGTCCTAATCCGTTCACCCGAGAACAAGCCTTGCTCATGATGGCAGACACCGTGGAAGCTGCCTCCCGTTCACTCCACGTCTACACGGAACAAAGTATCAGTGAACTGGTTAACAGACTCATTGACGGACAGGTGGCTGATGGCTTCTTTAAGGAATGTCCCATCACTTTCCGGGACATCTCCATAGCCAAACAGACAATGATTGAGCGTCTGAAGGCCATATACCACACCCGCATATCATATCCTAAACTCAACAAATAAGCAATACAAACAGGAGGACTATCCTGTTGTTAATGCACACCGCGCTGCCTGTTTGTGCAATTTTTCCGAGTGAATTCTTGCACAAATGGGCCTTTTTGTGCGGTAATTAACCTAAGGTTTGTTAACCGGAGTTAAATAGAAAAGCTAAAAGTTGGGAAAACAGAACACATTAGATACCTTTGCATCCAATTTTTCAAAGTATTTAAAATGAATAAGTTAAAATTTGCCATATTGGCACTCTTTGCAGGTAGTAATACTGCCGTGTGGGCAGGAGGATTACTCACCAACACCAACCAGAATGTAGCTTTCAACCGTATGATGAGCCGTGAGGCATCTATCGGAATTGACGGCGTCTATTACAACCCCGCCGGCGTTGCGTTCATGAGCAACGGCCATCATCTCTCCATCAACTGGCAGCTTGCCTACCAGACTCGTATTATCAAGAACGATTACCTGCTGTTCAACAACAACGTCAACAATGCCACTACGCCCAGAGATTTCAAAGGCAAGGCTTTTGCACCTGTGATTCCCTCTTTCCAATACGCATACAACAAGAACAAGTGGTCTTTCCAAGCTAACTTCGCCTTGACAGGTGGAGGCGGCAAATGCACGTTCGACAACGGACTGGGCTCATTTGAAAAGATCGTTTCTGAAACAGCTATGGCCGCCTGCGGTTTGGCAAGCACGGTAGACGGAGCATTGGGTAACGCTTTAGGACAACAAGGCATGCAGATGTTTTCGTCCGATCAAGCCTTCGGAAGCAACGGCAAATATAGCTACGACAGCTATATGCACGGCCGTCAATACTATTTTGGATTGTCATTAGGTGCCGCTTACAAGTTCAACGAGCACTTCAGTGCTTTCGCTGGCATACGTGGCGTGTATGCCACCTGCAACTATTATGGGTATGTAAGAGACATTAAAGTAGGGAACATGCCTCTCTACAAAGTACTTGACCCAAGTAAAGAGGATGCAGCAAACATAGAGTTGAGTTGCGATCAGAATGGTATAGGATTCACACCAATCATTGGAATTGACTTCAAAACGGGCCGTTGGAATTTCTCTGCCAAATACGAATTCAAAACACGCATGCGTTTAAAAAACAAGTCGGTAAACCAGGCACCAAGTATCGGAAATCTGGCAGACAACTTGGCAGATCAAATGGGAACTCACTTGACACAGGCGTTCACACAAAAATTTGTAGCAGCAGGCATGACGCTGGAACAGGCGCAGCAGCAGGCACAAGTGGCTGCTATGCAGACCAGCGAAACAGTTCTCACCAACGGCACGGTTGTGGCCACCATGCAAGGTTTGAAGAACCAGTTTGACGCCAAGCTTGAAGAGGCTATCGGCGAATATGGAGACGGAAAGAAAATAGCAGGAGACATACCCGCATACCTGACACTCGGTGCCGGATACAGCCCTATTGACGCACTCCGCATCAATGTCGGTTTCCATTGGTTCGACGACACACACGCTACTTCCTATAACAACCGCCACAAGACACTCGACCGGGGAACACTCGAATACAACGCCGGCGTAGAGTATGACATCAACAAGAAACTGACAGTCAGTGCAGGATGGCAAAACACAAACTACGGATTGAGTGATGAGTATATGGACGACAAGTCGTTCGTGACAAGTTCAAACTCTGTTGCAGTAGGTGGACTGATTCACATCTCAAAGAAGGCAGACTTGAACTTTGCTTACTTCCACACATTCTACAAGCACAAGACAACGAATGAGGATGGAGCAAGCGCACAACTAACATATAGCTCAGACTATACCCGCAACAACAACGTATTTGCGGTCGGATTGGATATCAACTTCTAAAAATAGAGACTTTCATAACTGCATGAGGGGCATCCGCTGTGAAAGCGAATGCCCCTTTGTATTGATTTCATTCAGGGTCAACGTCGTAGTAAACAACCAAAGCTCCATAGCGAGAATCTTTCAACATATCTGTTTGGGCCTTACATAAATATTGCTTGGCGAGTTTGAGTTGTATGCCCGTTTCCAATTTCAGCATCACCTTGCGAATGTTCATCGTCATAACCTTGGCCACTGCCGGTTTGTCAGGCCCCAACACACGATTACCAAACCATTGCCTTAACCGATTTGCCATCTCTTTACTGGCCATTTCTACCACGTCGTCATGACGATGCTTCAGATACACGTAAATCAAATGATAGAACGGTGGATAATGGAAAGTCTGACGTTCCTCGACCAAGCCATGATAGAACGAAAGATAGTCATGATTGACCACCTGCCCAATAATCGGCAACTGAGGACTGCGTGTCTGCAGAATAACAGTTCCACGCTTGCCCTTGCGCCCTGCCCTTCCACTAACCTGAGCCATCATCATAAAGGCATGTTCATAAGCTCGAAAATCAGGATAATTCAACATGGTGTCAGCATTGAGAATACCCACAACACTCACTTTATCGAAGTCGAGCCCCTTGCTAATCATCTGCGTACCTATAAGCATGTTGGTCTTCCCGCTGGAAAAGTCCTCTATAATACGTTCATAAGCATTACGCGTGCGTGTGGTATCGAGATCCATACGAGCAATTCTAACGTCAGGAAAAATATCCCGAATTTGGTCTTCAATTTTCTCCGTTCCATAGCCTCGCCCACGCAAATCTGTGCTTCCGCAGTTGGGACACACCTGAGGAATGGGATAGGTATAGCCACAATAGTGACACGTGAGTTGATTCGTGCTTCGGTGCATCGTTAAACTCACATCGCAGTTGACACATCGTGGCACCCATCCACAAACCTTACACTCTATCATAGGAGCAAAACCACGCCTGTTCTGGAACAGAATGACTTGCTGGCCAGCTTGGAGAGCTTCACGCACGCTCCTTAGGAGGAGTGGAGAAAAAGGTCCATTCATCAGTTTCCGACGCTGCAAATCTTGTATGTCGACCACCTGTATCTCGGGCAACTGGATATCCCTATAACGATGTTTCATCTCTACAAGGCCATATTTTCCAGTCTGTGCATTGTAATAGCTTTCTATGGAAGGAGTTGCTGTACCCAGCAAAGTCTTTGCTCCGGCTAAGCGTGACAAGACAATAGCGGCAGAACGCGCATGGTAGCGTGGAGCCGGGTCTTGCTGTTTATAGGACGTTTCGTGTTCCTCGTCCACGATAACAAGTCCGAGTCTTTGAAACGGAAGAAACACTGCCGACCTGGCTCCAAGAATGATGTCATAGGGAGAAGCAGATAACTGCTTGAGCCATAGTTCAGCCCGCTCTGCATCACTGTATTTGCTGTGGTAAATTGCCATGCGATTACCGAAGACCCGTTGAAGACGTGTCGTTATCTGAACAGTCAACGCTATTTCTGGCAAGAGATATAGCACCTGTTTGTGCTCTTTTAGAGCTTGCTCTATCAAATGGATATAGACTTCCGTTTTACCGCTGGAAGTAACACCATGCAGCAATACCACATCCTTTTTCATGAAATTGAAAAGCACTTGATTGTAAGCTGTTTGCTGAGCATCATTGAGTGGGTTTACGGCTTCTGGATGTGGTTGACCACCGACATTAAGTCTACCCACTTCCTTTTTGTAGGTCATCATGACCTTCCTGTCTATCAAGGCCTTGATCACATAAGAAGTACAGTGACTCTCATTCATCAGTTCCTCACGAGTTATTTCTGTGATAGGTACAGAAGGTGTTTCCCCTATTAAACTACTCCAATGCGACATATTCAGATAGCAGTCAAGCACTTTCCGTTGCTTCTCTGCACGTCCCAACATGCTCTTCACAAGCTCAAGAGCACGCTCCTGTCTGAAATTGGGAGCCAACGACACATAGAGTTCTGTCCTGGGGCGATAGCCTTCCTCCTCCTTTAAAGCGGCAGGCAATGCGGCTTTATAAACATCTCCAATGGATGACATATAGTACTCGGCTATCCACTTCCAAAAGGTATATTGCGCCTCAAGCAGAATTGGTTGCTGATCAAGTACCGCCTTTACCTCTTTATATTTGAAATTCGGTTCCTCCTCGTGTATCCTTACGGCAATGCCTACATAAGTTTTACTTTTGCCAAAGGGCACAACTAAACGAACACCAAATCGGACCTCATCGAAAAAATGGTCCGGAATGGAATACGTGAAAACTCCATCAAGAGGCAATGGTAATATGATGTCTACAAACTTCATGGTGTGCAAAAGTAAGAAAAAAAAGGCAGTTGCACAAATGATTGCACAACTGCCTTATAACAGGTTAAACTACTTACTTAAAAATAATAGGCCAATCCTATCTGCCAAGCATTGAAACGTCCACGGCTTTTCTTCTCTTTTGAAAGAGCCTCGGTAACTTGATCCCATGCAGCGTCGCCTGTCTTTCCACAAGCAATGTTATAGTTGGCAGAAAGTTGCAAATGCTTCAAGATGGTAACACCAGCACCGACGTTCACACTAAAGTTGGAATTCTTCAGATTCCAAGTACCTTTCGTTCCATCCAATTCCACGTCTTTGTCACCAACATTGAAACTAAACTGTGGACCGGCAAAGAGAAATATGTTGGCCAAACTGCTCAATCCCCATCCATAACGAAGATTGATAGGAACTGCAATGGCTTGTTGCTTCACACTTGAACCTGTCTCAACGTCACCTACTTTTATTTTTGCTTCACGCTGATCATAAAGAGCAGAGGCATCAATACCCAATCCTACAAGCGGCAACTGTATTTTTACGGTAGGACCAATAAAGAAGCCTGTACGATTTGAGGCATCAAACACTTCATTGCTGAATGACATACTTGTCACATTGACACCACCTTTCAGACCAAACTTGATCTGTGCATTGGCTGGCATGGCCATCATCATAAATGCCAGCAAAGCTAAACTAAAAATCTTTTTCATACCTATAATATAACTTTATTTTGAGAATCCTAATGACGTTGTCTACGAACAGACACCCGTGCAGCTGAGGAAGTCGAAGAACTATTTGAAGGCTTACGCGACTTGGCTGTCTTTACTGAAGAAATTCCGGAAGCCCGTCTGTTGGTCTTCACCTTCTTGCCCTTTACCTTTTGCTGTGTTTTGGCAATGCTGTCAAGCGAATCTTTCTTGGCACGGTCACCGAATATATTCTTCTCAAAAGCCACCAGCTCGTTTTCTATTTTTCGCTGTTCCTTGGCCAGTGCAGTATCTGTGGGACAATATTGAGCCAACGTCTTGCCCAACATGTTGTTGGTCTTGTATATCTTGCCTTCATACATGTTCATCGTAAAAAAATCGTCAATGCTCATGGTGGCAGCGTTATTCAGATTACTCGTCATTATAACTTGCTTGCTTAAAAAGGGTGCCACGTCATCGTATTTCACCCAAAACAAAGGATAATTCTGGGCACCGTCACCAAAATCATCTTCACGGCTCATGACAGGACAAAGGGCTATCACCTTCCTATGAAAAGTGGCTGTGGCCTGATCATAATAGGCACTTTCTTTGAGATAATAGCCCTTCACTTCGCGTGAAGGTATATCACTATTGTCTATATGGACCCTACCATTGACACGTTCATAAAATATATGATAATTGTCAAGAAAAGCCTTAGGCTTTACTACGGCCGAATCACTGAACACCTCATTGCCATCAAGCCTATACTCGTAAGCCTTGATATTGCCTGTGAGCATCAATTTAAACAGATACGTAAAAAGATTCATCTGAGAGCCTATAGGTTCCACTGGGTAATAGAGACCCGCATTGGCATCATTGTTTAGATCCAACTCTCGATAGATGTCACGGCGCCAAACCACGTCCTCGGACATAGGAGCCACAGTAGGGAACGAGAGCAGTTGACGCTGCGTGATGTTGTTGACATTTGACTTACTCTGTCGCTGTTGGTTTCGCCGTGCTTGCGGCTGTGCTGAAACAGACAGTACAAGTGTAGAGATAAATATGATAAACAATAATCTTTTCATGTTGTCTATATAATGGATTTTTGTTATTTCACAATGATTTCCATAGATGCTGGAAGATTTCGGGTAATGCCATCAGGACCTACAGCCTTCACGCGGGAAATGTAGAAACGTTTGTTACGCGACAGTTTGCGGAAGGCGTCACGCTGGCGTTCGGAGAACATGGAACCAGCCGAAGCCATAGGCACGGCATTACCCATGTTATCAAAGAAAACAGTCTCAAAACTCAGCACCTTAAACTCAATATCAAGGAGTCCATCGTCAATGGCAGCTTTAATACCATTTGCCTGCATAAGTGAGGCCTTCGATAGTCCGCCTCCACGAAATCGGTTAGTCCCCAAACCTATGTAAGCAGTAGGATCTGGCAATTTACGCACATGGAAGACAAAAGGCGGCAACGTACGTGTCTGCCCCTTATCGCGGGCTGTCACATGAATACTCACATCGTGTCCCACAGCGGAAGGAACAGCTATGAAATGGCCATTACCCTTTGAAGAGAAAGAGCCGCCACTCATCGTAGCTGTCACGGCATTGGCTGGAACACCAGGAACACTGATACTTATAGGATTCTGATAGCCGGCATAAAGCACATTCATCATGTCTGCAGCTACCGTAGCTGTATTGGGAGCTGGTATGACTGTATATTTCTGAAGGAAATCACGACGTTGAACGTCTCCCTTAGCATTTCGCATTAAAATATATCCGCCAAACTGATGATCACCCACGCCGCCGGCAGTAAACGAGTATTGACCTGTGGAAGAATTCACCCTCATGCCATTGACATAGATTTCTGGCTGTTGAGTGGTATCGACAGCTGCCATCACGATGTTGGCATTAAATCTTTCACCAGGATAAAGCACCGTTTTCTCAGGTATGACAAATGCATTAAGTTTGTTCACACGAATATCTTTCATGTCGATGTTAGACACTAACGTGTGAAGCACTTCTCCTTCGGCATAACGCACGTCGCTCTGCAACTTTGACAACAGAGTGACGGCTGCTGCAACAGGCATGTCTTCAAACATATATTCCTGCCAATTCTTGCCCATTGCATGCGCGCCCTTAGGGATTTTAGTCGACAGATTGCTTGAGATAATGGCACGTTGTTGCGGATCTCCTACCATTTTCAAGATGCGTTCACGATAAGAATTGATGGCCAGGAAGAGATGCCTTCCCTGTCCGGTACCTGGGGCCAGCATCACATGACTGGCAGCCTCCAAGTTATCCTTATTTTCTATATTGTGCACATTCGCGTCCTTACCATCAGCTTCCTTAACGATACGTTCCTTCAACATCTGGGCAAAGTTATAAAGTGAGTCGCTCATGCGTTTCACCTCAGTAGCCTTGTCAAACCATGCCTTCACCTTTTCTGGATTCGACTTCATCTGTTCTGCGAAATCACTATAGAGCGTTTCATTCTCCTTTGAAGAATTGGAGGTGGTTCGGTTAAGACTCTCCTCCACAATAGAGAAGCCATTGAGCACCTCCGTCGAGATGTTCAATGCCAACATTGCCATAAGGACGACATACATCAAGTTTATCATCTTCTGGCGTGGAGAAACCGGTCTTTTTTTGATTGCCATGATACGTATTGATTCTAATTACTGCTGGGGTTGTACGGGAGCTGCAGCACGCATATTAACCGTCATAGCCTCAATCATTCTTGTATAGATAGCATTCAGTTGTTCAATCTGTTTTGCCATCTTGTTGCTCTGTTCGTTGATTTGGTCAATGGTGCCGATTTGAGCACTTGCACCTTTGAGTTGCATCTCATAGACCTTGCAGATTCCAGTAAGAGTGCGGTTTAGATTTTCCATCTCTTCACTATCACGAGTCAAACGCGCGCTCTGTTCTGAGACCTTACCGAGCATCTCTGTCAGTTTCTTAAGTTCTTCAATATAATTATTGGTTGCCTCCTCCATCTCAGGAGTAGCAAGTTGTTGCTGTTGAATCCAATTATTCATCTGGTGAACAGCAGCTCCATCAGTCAACTGGACATCCCGTGATTTATCTGTATTGACTGATTGAACAGTGCCAGATATCATAGGTTGGCCTTGGGCAGCCACATCTACAGTGCCACCTGATACTAAAGGTTTGTTATTCTTTTCAACTATATCTGAATCAGGCTCGTCTTCCTGAACATGAGTTGGTATTTCCTTGCCAATGGCAGTCTTGTCGAAAGGACGGTCAAAAGCGGAAAGGAAGAACACGAACACTTCGGTTCCCATACCAAGAAACAGCATCAAGTTGGCTCCTGGAAGATGGGTCAACTTGAAAAGCGTACCCAAAATTACAATAGAAGCGCCCCAACTATAGGCATAATTCAAAAATGTCTGTCCAGGAACACTGTCCATCCACTTCTGCAAACGATACACTAAATTATATTTGCTGTATTCTGTCATTGTTATTTCCTCTTTCCTTTTTGTTTTACAACAGATGAACTGGCCAAACTTCTCACGCACCGGAAACCTATGTAAGAACGGGGTTGGTTTTGATACTCCCATGAACGCCAAGCTGAACGTATATACGATTTTGGATCTTTCCACGAGCCACCTCTAACGCTCTTTTTCTTGAGACGGTAGGGATCTTCTTTGGCTGCATTATACGAAAGTTGTGGGTTAAGGTCATTCATGGCGTCAACACCAGCCTCGGTGTAAATGGTACTGGTCCATTCCGCCACATTTCCGGCCATATCATAGAGTCCGTTGCTGTTGGCCTTATAAATGCCAACCCTACTGGTGATAAGATTACCATCTTCAGTATAGTTACCTTTATCGGGTTTGAAGTTAGCATAGAAACATCCGTCACCGCTCTTCACGTCCTTGTTCTCCCAAGGGAATTCGTTGCCTTCCTTGCCTCTGGCAGCATACTCCCATTCAGCCTCTGTCGGCAGACGATAACGTTGTATATAGCGAGCTTCTCCACCAAGTCCTTTCAGCAAATAGTCCGTTCGCCAAGCACAAAATGCATTAGCCTGTTCCCATGTAACACCCACCACCGGATATTCGTTATAAGTGGGATTACTGAAGTAATTACGAAGGTAAAGTTCATTATCTGAATTACGGAAATCATTGACCCAACATGTTGTATCCGGATAGACGTTGACAATATAAGTATTGAGGAAATCCCAAGGACCAGAAAGTGGTCTATTGATAGTCTCTCTGACTATATGTCCTTCATCATCAATGTATGCCGTGTCCTTAGAAATCATCACCACCTCGTTAGGATCTACTGCTACATCTGTGTTGAGATTTCTTTCCTGAGCATTCAAACGGTTGCGCCGAAGAGCTGCCGTCACATAATCGTACACCTCATAACGGTAGTTCAGCTGACTTGCGTCAATGGACTTTTCACCTGTCACAGGATTGACGACATAGAGACTGTTGAATGCACGCTGTTCATCTTCGTTAGGCTTGCGAGGCAAAGGTTTCTTCCAATTCAAGTGAGGCTTGACTGGATCCCCATTTTTATCTTCTGTTATTTTATAAGTTTCGTCTCCGGCAAAGGCAGGGTCAGCAAGACGTTCTCGAATAATCGAATCCTTTACCCAATTCACGAACTGCTTGTATTCAGAATTGGTTATTTCGGTTTCGTCCATCCAAAAACCATCTACAGAAATCTCTCTTACGGGAGTTTTCTTTCCCCAAAGCGAGTCTTGACTATCTATTCCCATTTTGAGGAATCCACGTTTCACCAATGTCATACCATAGGGCGTAGGCTCAGAGAATCCTCTGCCGCCGCCCACGCCAACCACTTCTCCACCGCGACCCTGAGACGAGGTCATCTTCCCGCCAAAGCAGGATGACAACACTAGAGTCGTTGCGAAAACCAAAATTGTTGATATGGTTAAGTTTCTATTCATCTTTATTTATAATATTCTTACACTTTTGTGCTTGTTCCGGCCCTTTTTAACGAGGTTGATATCGGTCTGATACCCCACGAATAACTCATGGCTTCCGTTCCCTGGGCTAATGGCACCAGTATACATTTCGTAGCTATAGCCCACATTCACGCCATGGAAGCTACCACCCACCAAGGCTGTAACAGAATTCGTAGGACTATATGACAGACCGCAATAAAGCATTCTTTTATCATTCTTGTAGACAAGTCTTCCTGTTAAGTCGGCTCTGTATGCAACACCATCCGTACGTACCAATACAGAAGGTTTTATAGTTAAAAACGGATTCCTTAGCTTAATATTGTATCCACCCGTCAAATAATAAGTTCCGTCTATCTTCAGTTCATTGGTTTCGCCCAGTTTTATGGTGGGACAATTCAAGTGTTGAGCAGATAAACCGGCATACCAATTACGATGACTGAAATATACACCAGCAGCAAAATCAATTCCGCTGCCAGTCAATTGCGAATTGGTCAAAGCAGGATCGCCAGAATCTTCAACATCAACTTTAGTACCATCAAAATCCTCACTCAAGAATCCAGCCTGCACACCTATGCTCAACATACCTCCAAACAACTTGCGTTTGAATGCATATTGGAGAGAAAGACGCTGATGGGTAAACAAACCTATCTTGTCGTTCATTAGCTGCACGCCCATACCATGATAATTCTTCAGGAAATACAGCGGCATGTCTGCAGCAACATATGCCGTTTGAGGATTATTTTCAAATCCTGCAAATTCTATGGCATACATTCCAGTTACATTCAACTTGGATTCCTGTCCCACCGCAGCAGCATTGAAATATGGTTCCATATCAAAGTAATGGCTAAAAGACACGTCGTATTGCGCCCTTACCTCAGTAAGGGTTAAAAACAACAATGCCCATATTACCAATACCTGTCTTTTCACAATAGTGATAACGATAAAGAGTAGTTTTTATTATAAAATATCACTTGAAATTAGAACATATAAAATAAATGCTGACTCACTGTAATATTAATTCTGTATCGCAATATTCAGGAGTATTACAGTTCACGAGCACCTATAGATATAAAAACGGTATAGGAAACGTATTGAATTACCTATACCGCTTATATTCGTTGCATTAAGCCTTAAAAACTCCGTATGGAGCAATTAATATTCGTCCTCGTTGAAGAGAAAATCCTCTTTAGTCGGATAATCAGGCCAAAGGTCCTCTATGCTCTCATATACGTCGCCTTCATCTTCAATTTCCTGCAAATTTTCAAGCACTTCCAAAGGAGCACCCGAACGCATTGCATAGTCAATCAGTTCGTCCTTTGTTGCAGGCCAGGGTGCATCTTCCAGTTTGGAAGCCAATTCAAGTGTCCAATACATAGTCTTTAAAGTTTATAGTTTTCAATTGAACTGCAAAGTTATAACATTTTCTCATATTACCAAGTAATGGGTCTACTTTTTCACATCTTTTCTATAAAAACAATATAAAAGGCTACATAGCTACCCAAAGGCCCTAAAAATTAACTACATAATGTTGTTTGAACTTTGATTTATCGAAAAAAAGGACACCGCAATAATACAAATCATAAGTAATCCCAACACGTTTGTCTTTCAACAGTTCCTTCCAGTATAAATAGGTAGACTTGTCGCGCTTGATATGCTCAATCACAAAGACAGAATCACCATGTGCCTTGTTCATCGCCCGGTTCAAAACGTCACGATAGTTGCCGGAAAGGGATATACGAGCCAAATCAATAGAAGTCATATCTGAGAGTGTGTCATCATCAGAAGCCATTTGATTATGCACTTTACATTTTCTGCAGCCTGCCTCTATGTAGGCTTGGTAAGCTTCTGTCTGAGGGGCATAATTAAAGACATGAACAGGCTGAGAAAAATTGGATAGGCGGAAATAAAAGCGGCAAAGTTTAGCCCTACGCTTGTCTATTCCAAAACGGTTCCTCAATTCTTCGTATGCATAATATGGATAATGTTCACTCACCACATACCGGATAAACCGGTAAGCAGAGGGAGACTGTACGCCCATGCCTCGTGAATGAAAAGCACGGCGGATCCATACTATCATACGTTTGAATGTATACACCTGTTGTAAAAATAAAATATCCGTTAGCTTGTAACTCTGTATTGTTCAAGTTCCACTGCAAAGATAACAGAAAAGAATGAAACGACAAATATGAGTACAACAAAAAAGCCCCAGAAACCGAAAGGAATCTGAGGCTCT
>ULUS01037906.1_pt1 | contig 27703 bp, 20 predicted proteins | sample 1958761 | NCBI WGS metagenome assembly ULUS01 (sample SAMEA4835767, study PRJEB28245) | human gut metagenome | biome: gut microbiome; material: fecal sample | place: Denmark | collected 2008
TAATAATGAATATGAAATCAACAGTTAAATTCGCAGCATTTGGACTTGCTGCCGTATTGTTCGCCTCTTGTAGCGACAATGCAAGCAACGAAGGAGGTTCTCCAGTTTCTGGACCTGTGGCCACTGAAGGACTGTCTTTCACTACTAATCCCGCCCAGGCCCTTGCGGCCCGCGTACATTCCTACAAGAATGTGCTCATCAAGGCTTTCGGCACTCGTGCCGCAGCAGACCCCACCGTGTTTGCCGGTGTGCTGACCATGCCTACCATTCCCCAGACCGATCCTGTTAATAAGGTGGCCGTGGACAACGGTACCGACCTGAACGGCGCTGACGCACATTGGGCAGGCAAGGCCTTCCAAATCACCAAGAAGGGTGAGGTGGACTTCTCGGGCAAGTCAATCCAGAACAGCACCATCTACATCAACGGCGGCTCTACTTTGGTGTACACCGAAAGTAAGGGCAACAACAAGTTCTATGTAGAGAAAGGTGGCAAGCTGGTGTTTAAAGGCGCCGGCAAGATGCTCCAGAGCTCCGACGTGGTGATCTGCCATGGAGGTGCCGTGGAGAGCACCAACAAAGATATCGTCATCGACGGCGAGTTCTATGCCAACCTCAATGTTTCGCAGAAAGACGGCTCCGTGAAGGTCCAGGAGTTCGGCGCCAGCTCAACATATGGCGACAAGGACGCTGACGGCAACGCAGTGGTTACTCCTAAACAGAACATCACCTTCAACAACAAGACATACGTAGACGGTTATGTGCGCGCCATCAACCTCACCATCGGCGAGAATGCTGTGGCCAACATCAACCAGAACATCATGTATTCCACTACTGTCAATGTGAACGGTGCACTCCATGCCAACAAGTACTTCAAGACCGAGAACTTGAACCTCAACGGCAAGATGAGCTCCGACTGGGCAGTACGCGCAACGAACCTGAAGATGAACGCCGGCTCACAGCTCACAGCCGACTATGTGCGCGCTACCGACGCACAGCTCAACGGCAACTGCCTGCTGAAGATCAGCGACAAGGGCGTGCTCACATTCGACAAGCTGACCACCGACAACGCTGCCAAGCAGATTGAACTGCAGGGCGCAGACGCAGTGGCAGTCATCAAGGCTGGCGAGTTCCACAACAACGGTGCCGAACAGATTCAGGCACTCTCTACTCCAGGCAGCAACTCAACCTTCCTCATCCAGTTCTCCAAGAGCTTCAACGGCACCACAGAGATGCCTTCGTTCGAAGACCTTGACATAGCCGCTTCTTATCTCGACTACGACAAGGCAACATCTGGCGACGAGGTGAAGGAAATCGCAGAGACTGTGCCCGGTGGCAAGTGGGGCGTTTACCAGTGGACCGGCAATGCTGCCAACCTCAAGGCTAACCCCAAGCTCGACATCGTGGCTGCTGTTGACGCAGCCGACGGCCAGTCGGCTACCTGCATCAAGCCTGTAGGCGACAAGCTCTATGTTTCCTACCACACCAACGGCAGCCATTTCGGCGGCAACATCGAGGTGGCTCAGATGGCAGGCAACACCATCAGCATCCTGCAGTCAGTGAAGGACAACGACAGCGAATTGGACTACAACCACCTCACCGTAGCTGATAATAAGGTGTATGTGGCTGGTTCTTCCAAGAAGGACGGCGGTCTTGTGGCTGCCATCAGCCTCGACGGCACAGGCAACCTGAACACCGCTGATGCAAAGGTTTCCTACGTAGACAAGGATGCTGCCAAGCATGAGGGCTACGACGCCAACTGCGTGACAACCTACGGCGACAACGTCGTTGTAGCCACCACAAGAGGCTATGACGTGTTCGACAAGGACTTTGCCACACACTTCTACCAGCCCACAAGCGGCAAGGCTAAGCACCTGGCTGTAGCCAACAACAACATCTATGGCCTGAACTTCACCTCTGGCACCAACGCACAGATTCAGAAGTTTGACAACGCCAGCCTCACCAACGCCACAGCATTCTCTGTAGGCAATGTGGCTCCTGACTATGCCAAGAACGTGATTGCCGTAGACGGTACCGACGTTTACGTGTGCAAGGGTCAGAACGGCGTGGCACGCTACGATGCCAACGGCAACGAGACATGGTCTTGGAGCGTTCCAACCATGAAGAATCCTAAAGACCGCGACAAGCTCGGCTTGGCCAAGGGCTATGCCAACGGCTTGGCTGTAGACGGCCAGTATGTATACGTGGCATGCGGTGGCTACGGTGTGGTAGTGCTCAACAAGGCTACCGGTAAGGAAATCTGCCACCGTCAGTCACAGACCGGCAAGTCTGCCAACTATGTGGCTGTAGACGGCACAGGCAACATCTATGTGGCTTACGGACAGAGCCGCATCCAGGTGTTCAAGGTGACCGCCACCAAGTAATGCAAGACTACTAATTATCATATCTCCCATTGGGCAAGTGCCTGGTGGGAGATATACTCAATTTTAATGAAAACAATTATCTAATTCATTACTTAACTTATGAAAACCATCAATGCAAAACTTATAACTTTAGGGTTGGCTGCCGTGCTGCTCGCCGCTTGTAGCGACAATACGGGTGACAATCCAGCGGATCCCGGTGATGGACAAGTGCTTGGCACTGAGGTGGTTTCAATAACAGATGCCCAGCAACTGGCTAACCGCGTACTAAACTTCAAGGCTATTTCTACCAAAACAACAAGAGCTGCCGGCGCAACTGCAGCCGACCTCGGCGACACTTACAGCATGCCCGCCAAACCTTCCGTGCCGAGTGATGCCATTGAAATCAAATCGGGTGGAAGTGTATCTTCTACGCAGGGCTTGACGTATGGCAAGTCTTATGTCATCAAGAAAGGAACCAAGATTGCAAGTGGACTGAATTTGAATGGCGCAGACCTCTATGTGGAAGGCGAACTCGATGCCACAGCTTGCTGGAGTAACGGATGTTCCGGTTATTGGGACAGTTCCTTGAACAGTTGGGTCTCAATATCTCAAAAGAACGGAAACATCTATGTGCTTGGCGGAAAGGTAACACTCGACTATAATCCCGGCCAAGATGTGTTCAACTCCTCATGTCTGAATCTCTACAACTATGGAGGCACAGTCATTGACAAGACCGTGCCCCAGGTAGGTCCCCATGATTTCTATATCAGTTCCAACTGCGGATTCTATACAGACTCAGACATCAACTTCGGCGACAAAACCTTGAAGATTCAAGGCAAGTTCTATTGCGGCGGCAACCTCACCGTGAAAGAGTTCCTGCCCGTCAAGGGTGGCGTGGCCAACATACAGGGCGACCTGCTCGGCCTGGAAAACAAGACAGTGGAAGGTACCGTGCAGGATGAAACCCACAAGGGACTGGACGGACTTATCAACATCGGTGGCAAGTTCAACTGCAAGAACCTGGCACTCGGCAGTGAGTGCAAGCTCTATGCTTGCTCCATAAACATAACCGGAACCTTGACACTGACAAGCAACGAACTGCGCCTCCATGCCAACCACATCAAGGCTGGCAACATCATGCACATGGCAGCCGGAAAGATCTTGCTGGTGAACAACAGCGTGATTGAGTGCGACAAGTACACAACAAACTCTAATGGCGCTTCCTCCGTGCAGTTGGAAGGCAACGGCGCAGTGGCTGTGTTCAAGGCCGGAAGAATCCAGTTCAACGGAAGCTCTACTACAGATATCTACGCGTTCAACTCTACAGGTGCAGGCAGTCAGATACTGGTGGACTGCCCATGGTATGACTTCCTGGGACATAAAAATGCCGGCGAGGACGTGTATAACCAAACCTACGAAGACATCACCTGGCATGGTGGTGTGGAGAACGGCGTGACACAGTTCAACAACGGCACCTTGGCACTCAAGCCCGCAGAGTGCGGCTACACCATTGACCCCAAGGACACCCCCAAGGAGCCTGAGAAGATTCTCGACCCACAGGGCGAACTGCAATACGACCACAACCACAACATCTCTGCCACCTGCATACAACCCTACAACGGCAAACTGTATATGTCGTACCACACTCGTGGCACAGGTCACGGCGGATGCCTGGAGGTGTTCCAGACAGACGCACAGAACCAGACCAGTCTGCTGCAATATCTGGAGGACAAGGAGCATAACCTCGACTTCAACCATCTGATCATTGACGGCAAGGCTACCACACCGCGACTCTACGCCGTGGGCAACTCCTTCAAGAAGGGCGCCATGCTCGCCACGATAGACCTGAAGAGCGACGGACTGATGAACACCGACGTGAAGCAGATTGACGAGAATACAGCCATCCTGCCCCTCACCGTGGTGGCACTCGACAAGAACGCCACGAAGAACAACCCGCAGGATGAAAACTGCATCGTGCGCGACGGCGACAAGTTCCTCGTGATGAGCACACGCGGCTATGAAGTCTACGACACCGGTCTCAACCTCTTGGGCAGCAAGAAGACTCCCGGCAAGGCCAAGCACATCGCCATCAACGGCAGCAACATGGCCACCTTATATTATGACGGACCTGTGGCAGACACCATCCAGGCCAACGGCGTGATAGAAGAGTTCAGCACCGGCGACGACATCCTTACCGCTACTCCGAAGAAGACCATCGCAGTGGGCAGAATAGCTCCGAACAACGGCAAGAACACCATCGCCATCGACGGCAACAACCTCTACGTGTGCCGTGGTGCCGAGGGCCTCACCTGCTACGACTGCACATCGGGCACTGCCAAGTGGACATGGACAGCTCCGCTCACCGCAGACACCAAGGTGGTGCAAGGCAACGCCAACGGCGTGACCTTCGACGACAAGTACATCTATCTCGCCTGCGGAGGCTACGGCGTGGTGGTGTTCGACAAGAACACCATGGTGGACGGCAAGCCCAAGGTGATAGCCAAGAAGCGTGCCGAGAAGCGCAACTCTGCCAACTACGTGACTCTCAACAACGGACTCATCTACGTGGCATACGGCAAGAGCCGCCTCCAGGTGTTCAAGTTGACCGACGCTCCTACCAAGGTGAAGTATTAAGACAAATGATTGCTCCAAGGCAATAACACACAAAACCAAGAGAATGCAGCTGTAAGTTGCAGCTGCATTTCTCTTGTTTTTTTACTGAGATGATTCGTATAGACAGACTTATACATATACTGACCCTACTGATACTCTTGCCCGGAGCAGGAGTCAGCCTTTGTTATGCCCAGCATGAAAAGCAGACATTCAGACCCAAGATGTTGGTCTATGAAAACCTGAAAAACGAAGACGTGCTGAAACACTTCCAAAAGCGTTTCGCACAACTTGACACCCTTTTAAAGAACCAAGTGACCGTGGCATCGCCAACCGCCCAGTTGGGCTACATCGACCGCAGCATCTCCGCCTATACAGACTCGCTGTATGGAGCCAAGACTGCCCACGAAACACTTGCATTCAACCGCCATACAGGCCTGGAGATAACAGGCCAGACATACATGCGTCCGGACGAAGCCCTGAAGAACGTGGACGAGGAAGACAACGTGTCGGTCTATAAGGCCAAGGCACAGGCAGAACTGGGATGGAACATCATCAACAGCCGCTTCTACCAGGGCAAGGCCAAGCGCGAGAAAATAGCACTCGCCAACGAACTGGCTCGGCTGCAGCAGAAAAAACGGCTCGCCACAGACAGCTACGACAAGGCTGCCGAACGCATTACCGACCAGTACAACCGCTATATAGGCATCACGATAGCCCACCGACTGGAAAATCTCGACATCATGAACGAGGCCTACCAGTTCATGCTCGAGAAAGACCGCATCAGCAACGACAAGATGCTCAAGGTGATGAACGACAAGATGGAAGCCGAATACGACCTGTCCATCCTCTGTGCATCGAAAGACATAGACGGACAACCCGTCTACCGCATCGTCCCCACAAGGATAGACGTGGACACCACAACGCTCTGGAAATATGTGACGCAGGAGAGCATGGACGCACGCATCAGCAACGTGAAGGTGCAGATGGCCGACAACGAGAGCACACTGACCAACTATCTCGCCACGGCAAGGCTTACCCCCTTTGTGCGCTGGTCGTCGTATTGGACGAGCAACAGCCGCATCAGCAGCAATGCCGATGTGGGCGTGAGGTTCACCCTGCCGCTCTACAACGAGAGCGGACGCAAGAAGAAGGCACTTGCCACGGAGAAGGAAATCATCCGCAACACACGGACCTCGGACGTGGCTACCCTCAAGCAGGAATGTGAGACACTGGTGAAGAAGGTGGAGAACATCAACCGCGCCATTGCCACCGAGGCATTCCATATCACACAGATGGGCAAGTATGTGGCCATGCGCAGATACGCCTACAAGAACCAGAAAACAGGCTACAACTACCTGGCTCGCATGGAAGAATACACCGGCTATCTGGAGAGCATGGAGCGCATGTACAAGCTGATGCAGAACAGGGCACTCGCCATCATCAACATACAGAAAATAGCCGGACTGAACAACAATACTAAAGGAATATTCCTGGAAACAGAACTATGAACGAGTTTCAACATAACAACAAGCCGCAAGAACAGGTAGCTGCCGATTTGTTGAAAAAGCAGAACAAGAGGTTGGCCAAGCAGCAGATACTGTTTGCCGCCATCTTCTTTTTAGTGGTGGCTGTGCTGGCCTACTATGTTATCAGCAATACGGTCTATGCCACCTACGACGGCTACATCACCCTGGACGACAACCGTATAAGGGCTGCCGACGACTTGCTCATCCTCAAGTTGAACAAGGAAGTGGGCGAGGAGGTGAAAGAGGGCGATACGCTCTACACCTACGTGCTGCTGAGCAACATACTCGACCAGTATGACTTCAACACTCTGCCCTCGGTGGTGCGTGAAACTCACGACATGGAACTGCAGGCCAAACTGGCGCAGCAGGAAATACCGGTGCTACGCACCAAACTGGCGCAACTGAGGAAACAGCAGAAAGGGGAGTCGTCGGACATCTACTACGGACTGACCGACAACACCCGGCAGAACCAGTTGGCTGCCCAGATAGCCGAGACTGAGGAAGAACTGCGCAAGCAGGAAAACCGCGTGAAGATATATGCAGGCATGAAGAACAGTACCTGGCACTTCATGGCCAACCGAACCGGACACAACTATGCAGGCATTCCGACGCAAGCCCTCGACCAGTTTCAGAACTCGGGAGTGGTGCACTACTGCAAGGCTCCGAAGGACGCATTCGTGACAGACATCAATGTGACCGAACGCTCGGTGGTGTTCAAGGAGGAATCCATCATGTCTATCCAGCACAAGGATTACCAGTCGTGCCACCTTGGCGTCATTGCATACGTGCCGAGCGACAAGGTGAAATACATGGAAAGTCCGGAAGAGGCGGATGTCATCATCAATGCCGATGCCATCGTGAAGGCCAAGCTCACCATGGTGGGACTCAGGGTGGAGGAAATACCCAAGTATCTGCAGGGCAACTTCGCCCACGACGCCAATGCCGTGGTGGCCTACTTCACGTTCCTGCCCTACCAGAAAGTGCCCGAGTGGGCCATGACCAACAAGCTGCCCGTGCGCATCCGCATCAACAAGCTCAAGTCCATGACGAATTCGAAATCCCTGCCGCTGTACACCATACCCGACGAGAAGGGCAACCTGCATCCGGCCATACCGGAAGTGAAAATCATGAACAAACAAAACAAGAAAACAGATAAACAATGATAGGACTGAAAAAGACTAAGCGCGGCGACAAGGTGCTCGTCATCGATACCCATATCGATGTGGACAGCTGTGTCGACTTGCAGGAGAACTTTTTTGACTGCGTGATGGTCAAGGCCCGCACGGAACAGGCGCTGTCGGCCATTCTCTATGGAGCCAGTCCTATCGTGTCGATGAAGTGCAGCTACAAGCCCATCTTCGTCTACAAGACGCTTGACGACAAGCCGCGCATCATCGACAGCATCATTGACGCCTACACCAATGACTACGACAGCGAGAAGGTGTATGACATCATTGACAATATCAAGCGCGCCAGTCTGCACTACAACATCAAGCGTGAAATGGCACGTCCCACCACGCCCAACCAGTTGTTTGCCAACATCTGCCGCTACCTGCTCTCGCGCAACAAGCGCGTGATAGAGCATCAGCTCATCGAGATGTCGTCGACAGGCTACATCAACCCCATCTTCGAGCACTACCATTCCATGGGACTGTTCCACCTGAGCGAGATGTTCATGTTCAAGGAGACCATGCTGGAGTATGGCGCCTTCCGGGTGCACAACTTCCACATGAAGCAGCACCTTTGCCCGCATTGCAACCACAGTCACCTGCTCTACACGGAGTGCTGTCCGAAGTGCGGTGAGAGCGACCTGAAGATCGAGAACATCATCCACCACTTCAGCTGCGCCAACGTGTCGCCCGAGAACACCTACAACGTGGGCGGTATGCTCATCTGCCCGAAATGCCACAAGATGTTGCGGCATATCGGCGTGGACTACGACCGGCCGGCAGTGATCTATTCGTGCAAGACTTGCGGCAACTCGTTCACCACTCCCATCACCAAGGCGGTGTGCACCAACTGCGAGGAAGAGACCGACGTGAGCCAGCTTATCCCGCACGACGTGGTCGACTTGGAAATCACGGAAGAAGGCGTGAGAGCACTCACCGAGGGCAGCGTGGTGTTCTCCAACTTCGTGAACTATTACGACAACTACATGGAGTATCCCATCCTGCTCAACCGCATACGCCGCCAGCTGCTCGAGAACCATTTCACCTCTGAGTATACGGTGCTCGTCGGCAAGGTGTGGGTATTGAACAAGGAAAAGAAAACCATCAAGATAAAGGACAGCATACAGTCGGACCTCTGCAAGGCATTCTTCAGCTACAAGGTGGCGTACAGCAACAACATCTTCTATGTGGCAGGTTCTATCTTCGAGGAAGACGTGGACGATGAAGCGGTTCTCGCCCGTTTCCGACACGACATGTCGGTGGGCATCAGGAAGATTGCCAACAAGATTGAGCCGGATGAAATGGTGTGCTACACGTTCATGTCGCAGAAGAAAACTCATGAGGACAACTATGAAGAGTTCTTCGACAACATGGCCTATGTGGCAGCGGTGCCCGACGACTACTGCGCCTATTCTGCCGAGCCGGTCAAGGAACTGGAACAGCCCGACCTCTCGCAGTTTGAAAAGGTGGACCTCAGAGTCGACAAGGACGAGCAGCGCACGGCGTTCTACAAGAAACTGGTGTCTATACTCGTCTTCACCGCCGGACTCCTGCTGGCAGTGGCAGTGGCAGTGGCTGTGCTGGCTGTGTTTAGATGATGAAAGGAGACGACCATGCTGTTAGAACTGACAGACTCCATCAACCAGTTTCTCGACTGGGTCAACACGCTCACGCTGAGCAGCATCGTGGACACCTACTGGTTCCTGTTCTTCATCGAGATGCCGCGCTATTATATTCTTGAATATATAGTGATAGGTTCGCTCATGTTCAGATACAAGAGCGTGAAAAAGGAAAAGGACCTGGCAAGGTCCTATCTCCTTCGCGAGAACCCGCTCGTGAGCATACTGGTGCCGGGAAAGAACGAGGGCAAGCACATCTATAAGCTGGTGAAGACGCTCAAGGAACAGACCTACCAGAACTATGAACTGATAGTGGTGGACGACGGTTCCGACGACGACACCAAACTGATATGCGACGACCTGGTGAAAGCCGGCTATCTGGAGCATTACTTCCGCCTGGAGACAAGAGGCGGAAAGGCGGCTGCCAGCAACTATGGGGCCAACATGGCTCGGGGCAAATACATCATCTGCCTGGATGCCGACTCGTCGCTCGACCGTGACGCTATAGAGAAAATACTCATACCGTTCTATGTGGACAGTGAGGTGAAAGCCGTAGGCGGATGCGTGAAGGTGCGCAACAACAAGGCCACCATCTGCTCGTCGCTGCAGGCCATAGAATACCTCAAGCGCATTCAGGTGGGACGAATCGTGACCAGCCAACTGGGCATATACCATATCATCTCGGGAGCATTCGGCGCTTTCGACAGAAAGGTGATGAAGGAAGTGGGCTTCTGGGACATCGGACCAGGACTGGACGGCGACATCACGCAGAAGTTCCGCAAGGCGGGCTACAAGGTGAAGTTTGCCAGTGACGCCATCTGCATGACCAACGTGCCCACCAAGTGGTTCAAACTCTACCACCAGCGCATCCGGTGGTCAAGGTCGCTGGTCAGGTTCAGAATCCGCAAGCACAGGGACATCCTGCTGCCCAACCGCAACTGGGATATCCTCAACTGGCTGTCCAACCTCGAGAGCATCATGTACGACTGCGTGCTCAACTTCCTGTGGGTGTTCTACATCATCCGGCTGATGATCACCTTCAACACCCATATCATCGAGGTGCTGGTGCTGGGCTATTTCATACGCCTGTGCTTCTCGCAGTTTGCCTTCCTGCTCATCATGATGGTGACGGAGAGGAGAAAGGAGGAAGCATTCCTCTATCGCTACATGCCGCTCATGTCGCCCTATACGGGCTACTTCCTGCGCATAGCGAGAACGGTGGCGCACATACAGGAACTCTTCTTCAGACGCTCCTACAAGGATGCCTGGAACCCCACGAAGACTTCGCGGTATGCGCAATTAGAAAACATGTAAATTAAGAGACAATCAATATATAATGAGAAAACGACACTATGAGTTTAAGGTAGCAATCGTAGGTCTGGGTTATGTGGGCATGCCTTTGGCGTGTCTGTTCTCCAAGAAATACGATACCATCGGATACGACATCAACCCCACCAAGATTGCCATGCTGGAGAATGTCAAGATCTCCGAAGACAAGACCTTAGCCCGGGCTTTGGCGCAAGGACTGCGACTGACGAGCAATGTGGCAGACTTGAAGGAATGTAATGTGTATATCATTGCCGTGCCGACGCCGGTTCATGAAAACCACAAGCCTGATACCAGCTGCGTGCGCAACGCCACAGTGGCTATTGCCAACCTGCTGAAGGAGGGTGACATCGTGATTTACGAGTCAACGGTTTATCCGGGTCTTACGGAAGAGGTGTGTGCGCCTTTGCTGGAAAAGACGTCGGGACTGAAATACAACCACGACTTCTTCCTCGGCTTCTCGCCTGAGCGCATCAACCCGGGCGATACGGTGCACACCATTGAGAACATCACGAAGGTGACAAGCGGTTCCACTCCAGAGGTGGCTGAGATTATTGACAGTCTCTACAATTCTGTGCTGACCAACGGCACCTACAAAGCTCCCAACATGCGTGTTGCCGAGGCTTGCAAGATTATGGAGAACTGCCAACGCGACGTGATGATAGCCTTCTTCAACGAGTTCCAGCGCATCTTCGACCGCATGGGCATCGACCTGGCGGAGGTGACACGCGCCGCTTCTACCAAGTGGAACTTCATCCCTGCCGACCCCGGACTGGTGGGCGGACACTGCATAGCGGTAGACCCTTACTACATGATTGCCAAGGCCAAGGAGGCTGGCGTCATGCCTACACTGCTCGCTACCGCACGTGAGGAAAACGAGACCATGTCGAAGTGGCTTGCCGACAAAATCAAGGCCAACACAGAGCTGCGGCGCATGGATACAACCATGGCCAATGTGCTGATACTGGGCTTCTCCTTTAAGCCCGACAGCGATGACATACGCAACACCAAGGTGGCCGACCTCTACCGGCACCTGGTCGACATGGGATATCCCGTCACGATCTACGACCCTCTGGTAGACGTGGCGAAGGTGGAACGGGAATACCATATACCGGTCACGGGTGAGCAACGTGTGCTGGTCAATAACTACGACGTGGTAGTGGTAGGCACACGGCACCGCATCTTCAAGAACATCAATGTCAAGCAGGTACTGACAGACAACGGTTTTGTGTGCGACATTGCCGGTGTGCACGCCGACCTCTAAGAGAAAACATTTAAAACAACACGAATATGGAAAATTACAAGATTCTGATTGTGGACGACGTTCCAACCAACGTCACCTTGATTGCAGCTATTATCAAGAAGCTGAACGTGGAATACGATACGGCCGAGAATGGCGAGGATGCCTTGAAGAAGATAGAGACATTCAAGCCCAACATTGTGTTGCTTGACCTGATGATGCCCGACATTAGCGGTTGGGACGTCATCAAGACCATTCGTGAGAAATATTCCAAAGAACAACTGGCCATCATCGTGACCTCTGCCATCACGGACCACGAGAACATCACCGAATGTTACGACATGGGCGTGAACGACTACGTGGCCAAGCCTATTGTGCCGGACCGCTTGCTCAACACCATTCAAATTCATGCAATGAAACTGGTATGATTCCCTTTGGCAAGACATACAGACTATTGCTGGGTTGCCTGTTCTTCCTCTTCTCAGCGGCTGCCATGGCCGTGGACACCAATCGACGCATACTGATTATCACGTCATACAATCCTGACACGGAGAGAATGAACGCGAACCTGTCGGATTTCTACGAAGAGTTCAAGGAGAAAGGTTGGCATGACGGCAACATTTCCGTGGAGACGATGAACTGCAAGAACCTGTCGGAGTCGCCTTTGTGGAAGGAACGTATGCAGAATCTGCTCGCCAAGTACGAGAAGAACCCGCCGTGTCTGATCATCCTGCTCGGACAAGAGGCATGGGCATCCTATCTTGCGCAGACTTCGGATTTCGCCCACAAAACGCCTGCCATGGCTGCACTCGTGAGCACCAATACCATCGAACTCCCTACGGAGACGGTCAACTTGCGCACATGGCTGCCCGAGAGCAAGGAGTATACAGACTTCAAGGACTTCAACATTGTGGGCGGTGTGTTCTACAAGTATGAGATAGAACGCAACATAGAACTCATCAAGAAGTTCTATCCCCACTTGAAGAACCTGGCTTTCCTGTCAGACTTCACGTTGGGCGGTGCCTCCATTCAGGCGCTCTTCCGCAAGGAGATTAAGCACCACAAAGAACTGAAGGTGACCTACCTGGACGGTCGCCGCCACACGCTCTTCGATATGTGCAACCTCTTGCGCTCCGTCGCTCCCCACACGGTATTGCTTATCGGCACGTGGCGCATCGACAGCAGCGAGAACTACGTGCTTGCCAATACCACGGGCGTGCTCCACAATGCCAATCCCTATCTGCCGGCGTTCACGCTCGCTTCCGTAGGTATGGGCAACTGGGCTATCGGTGGCTACGCTCCAGAGTATTCGCTCGTCGGACTGACGCTTGCCGACATTGCGTATGACTACCTGAAAAAGGGGAAGTCAAGCAAGAAGTTATTCAGCATACGCCCCAACAACTACACGTTCGACAAGGCGCAGCTCAACGCGTTCAACCTGGAATACAGAAACCTGCCGAATGATGCCGTCATCATCAACCAGGACAACAACTTCTACGCCAAGCACCGCAAGCTCATCTTCTGGGTGGCGGCGTCTATCGTGTTCCTGGCGTGCTGTCTGCTCTTCGCGCTCTATTACATTGTGCGCATACGCCGTCTCAGAGACAAGCTGGAGCGGCAGAGCAAGGAACTGCTTGTGGCTAAGGACAAGGCTGAGGAGGCCAACCGGCTGAAGACATCGTTCATCGCCAACATGAGCCACGAGATACGCACACCACTCAATGCCATTGTCGGGTTCTCCGAACTACAGTGTATGGACGACTACTCGAAGGAGGACAAGATACAGTTCGGCAACATCATCAAGGAAAACTCCAGCCTGTTGCTCAACCTTATCAACGATATCCTCGACATATCCAGGATAGAGTCCGGACGAGTGACGATAGAGTGTGTGCCCTGCGAGCTGGTGAAGCTCTGCCACACAAGCCTGGTGTCGGTGAGGCAGGCGCGCCATCTGGAAAACGTGGAATATCAGGAACAATATCCAAAGAAGGAACTGTTCTTCAAGACGGACCCCATGCGGTTGAAGCAGGTGCTCATCAACTTGCTGACCAATGCCAGCAAGTTTACCAAGAAAGGAAGCATCAGCCTGAGTTTCTTCGTAGACGAGACGAACCGGACCATCACCTTTGCCGTGACGGACACCGGCATCGGCATCCCCAAGGAAAAGGCCGAATACATATTCGAGCGCTTCGTCAAGCTGAACCCCTATGTGCAAGGCACGGGACTTGGCCTGGCCCTTAGCAAGATTATCGTGGAAGGCATGGGCGGACGCATCTGGGTGGACACCAGCTACACAGGCGGAGCCCGATTCATGTTCACCCATCCGCTCAATCCGCTGGAACCGGGTGAAGTAGTAAAAGAAGATTATTTATAGGATACATACAGTTATACGATCAATAAGGCATTTAAGATTATGGAAGCAATAAAAACAACCATCCTCATTGCGGAGGATAATATAAGCAATTATAAGTTGTTGGAGATTGTGCTTTCCAAAGAGTTTACCCTCCTTCACGCCTGGAACGGCAAGGAAGCGGTAGAGTTGTTCAAGGAGAACAATCCGCAACTGATATTGATGGACATCGGTATGCCCGTCATGGACGGATATGAGGCTACACGTGAGATTCGGAAGATTTCGCCCACGGTACCCATTATCGGGCTTACTGCCTATGCCTATGCTGCCGACGAGCAGGAAGGCATGGACAGCGGCATGAACGAGTATATCACCAAGCCTGCCAACATCGCCAAGCTGCGTTCGCGCATCAAGGAGTTGATAGCAGATGTTAAATAAGCACTGCTGGCAAGACAGGCTTGTTAATTTCGCTTAATGTCGGTTTACTTTTCCGGCTATAGTCCGTCTATAAGAAAAAAAGAGTAAACTGATTATAAACTAAAAGAACGATAGACATGAAAAAGAACTTATTAGTGCTTTCGCTCGTGGCAGGTTGCCTGTTGGCAACAAGCTGCGCCAGTAAGAAAGATTTGGAGAATTGTCAGCGTGAGAACAAGGAACTCACCGGTAACTATCAGGACGCCAAGGAACAGCTTGCTGCCAGCAAAGCCCGTGTGGCCAGCCTGGAGGAGCAGCTTGCCCAGGCCAAGCAGGCCTACAGCAGCCTGCAGAATTCGCTCGACAAGAGTCTGAGCAATGCCAGCCAGAACAACGTGAGCATTGAGAAACTGGTAGACCAGATCAACGAGTCTAACCAGTATATCCGTCATCTCGTGGAGGTGAAGAGCAAGAGCGACTCGCTCAACATGGTGCTCACCAACAACCTCACTCGCTCGCTGAGCAAGGAAGAGATGAAGGAAGTAGACGTGCAGGTGCTCAAGGGTGTGGTCTACATCTCGCTTGCCGACAACATGCTCTACAAGAGCGGCAGCTATGAAATCAACGACCGTGCCGCCGAAACATTGAGCAAGATAGCCAAGATTATCACCGACTACAAGGATTACGAAGTGCTCATCGAGGGTAACACGGACAACGTGCCCGTCAATGCTTCGGCTGCCTCGATGAAGAACATCCGCAACAACTGGGACCTCTCCTGTCTGCGTGCTTCGAGCGTGGTACAGGCTTTGCAGACTCAGTATGGCGTAGACCCGAAGCGCCTTACAGCCGGAGGCCGTGGCGAATACAACCCCGTTACTTCCAACGGCACTGAGGTGGGCAAGCAGCGCAACCGCCGCACCCAAATCATCATCACGCCGAAACTCGACCAGTTCATGGACTTGATAGACAAGGCTCCGGAAGATTCGCAGAAGTAAGCCGGACACCGAGCTGATAAAACAAGGAAAATCCCTTACCGCCCATGGCCTCACGGCCTGGCGATAAGGGATTTTTCTGTCTTGTGTTGTTCCGGTCAGCGTGTGTCACAACCGCTCGGGCTGTCAGAAGCGTGTCATTACCTCAACCACGAACTTATCTTTTTCTGATGGCTTTGGCACGCCGCCCTTGCGGTAAAAGTATTTCTCATAGTTCAGGCGTATGTCAGATATGAATGGCTTGCTGATGCTGAATGTCAGACCTCCGGTCAGTCGTGCCCGTTGGGCGTCGGTCACCTTGAGTCCCTTGGTTTCCACTCCGTCGGCTGTGGTGGAGAGCACGTAGCTCTTGCCGTCGCTATGGTCGCTCATGTAGTCATAGCGCAGGAGCGGAGTGATTTTCGAGAAGAAGCATTTCCGCAGCTCAATGTCGTAGCTGGCAAAGGCATCCACGGCATGCACCCTGCTGAAAGCATTGCCTTCATAGTGCTTGTAGAGATATTCAGCCTCTACATGCCAACCGTGGGCATGATAGTAGGCGCCGGCATCATACATCATGACGCCAACCTCTTCGGGCTTGATTTTCTGCACGCTCAGCGTCAGGTTCCATCCTTTGGGGAAGAACAGCTGTGCCTTGGCAGAGAAGTTCACCTCCTTGGTCCAGAAATCCTTTTGGTTGGTCAGTCCCGATCCGTTGAACAGTCCTGCCTCCACTATCACGGGAAATCCCGGATGGAAGGAGTAGCCCACGGTGGCGCCCACGTCGCGCACGTTGCCCACCTGCTTGGCAATGAACGACCGGTTGGCAAAGTACTGCTGGTGAGGCGAGCGGTGGGCATCGATGGTGAACGGCACGCGCATCTGTCCGATGGTCAGTTGCAGCCGGTCGATGGGGGTGAGCCTGGTGTAGGCATCAAGCATCTTGATTTGTCCCTCGTCCGAGAGGTCTATCTCCGCTTTGTATGCCACGACGGCTGCCACCTTCCCGTCTACGCTCAGTCGTGCATTGCGCACTTCAAATCGCCCGGCATGGTCGTCGGGCTGATATTCATACTTGCCGCGGATGGTGCCGTGCAAGTGAGGCGTGAGGTCCACTCTGTCGTTGTCCTGTGCTTGTGCCGGTCCGGCCAGGCAAAGTCCTGCCATGAGGCAGAGCATGATTTTCGTTTTTCTCTTGTTCATCACACTTCTTGTCGTTTTGTTTTCCGCGGCAAAGTTCGTCATTTCTTGTTGCGTCCGTATGTCGCAGACGTTACATTTCTGTTACTCTTTCCATTCCTTGTTCCTCCACACCTTCCATACCACCCTTAATGGCACACTAACGACAGGCTAACGGCACACTAATACCCTTTTCTCCGGGAGGGGCAAGACGGCGCTTCCGTAATTGGAAATGCCGTTCTGCATCGCGTCGCTCCAAGCATCGGTTACGCCAAGGCCCCCTTGTTGCAATCCGCAAAATTCGGCAGCCGAGACTTGCCGTGTGGAATAAAATCCGTAACTTTGCAGCACATAAACAATCTGCTATATTCATGACGAACAATACTACCTATTTCATATACGGCCTTTGCGTGATGTTCTATTCCATGATGGCTTGGATGTTCTGGCGCAAGGGCGACGACCGGCTTTCACGGCTTATCACGGTGCTTATGCTCATCATCGACGTGGAGTGCCTGAAAGACCTGGCGGTGTATTCTCCCCACACGCCGTTCGTGGTCAACACCTATTCCTGGCGGCTCATCACGGCTGTCGACATGGTGGTCATACCGTTCTACAATTTCATCCTCAAGGAGCTTGTCAAGCCCGGTTGGCTTACGTGGCGCAAGGGTGTGGCGCATGAAATTCCCTTTGTCCTGCTGCCCATGCTCTATGCCGTCACGTCGCATTCGGCCTATTTCTACGCCCTCGTCGTGTGGGGATTCTTTTACGGCAGCGTGGTCTTCGTCCGCACCTTCTTCCATATCTCCCAGTACCATCGCCTGCTGAAGCAACGCTTCTCCTATGAAGACAATATCAACCTCAACTGGCTGCGCAGCATTCTCCTCACGTTCTTCCTCATTCTCGGCCTGTGGACGCTGAGCAGTTTCATGAAAGCAGCCGACTATGACAACCTCTATTCCGTCGGCACCTTGGTCCTTTGGATGACGGTAGACTATTTCGTCTACCGTCACGAGTCGGTCATCGACGAAATCAGTTGTGCCGATATGGAGCGCGTGGACTCTGTCTCCATGGCTGCCGCAGTTGAGGAAGAACCCGAATCCGGCTACCATCCGTCACTCGGTGCGGCTGTCGAAAAACTGTTTCGTGAAGAGAAACTCTATCTCAGTCCGCGCCTCAAACTGTCGGACGTGGCTCGCCAGGCAGGCACCAACCGCACTTATCTGAGCCAGTATTTCAATCAAGACAAGGGGCAGACCTTCTATGATTACGTCAACCGTTATCGTGTCCGCCATGCCGAACACCTGCTCGCCACCACCCATCTGTCGCTCGTCTGCATAGCCGAGCAGTCGGGGTTCAATTCCGTGTCCACGTTCCGTCGCGTGTTCACCGCTGCCCACCAGTGTTCGCCCTCAGAGTATCGTGAACGGCAAAAGCCCTGAAATGCGCCCCGTAACAACATTGTAATCTGATTGTCTTGTTCTTGTAAGCATTGTATCAATGCTTTAGCCGTAACTTTGCAGGCAATAAACGAAACGCAAAGTTATGAAGTCAAAGAAGAAAACGGCTGAGCCCACCTATGTGGAGCGCGACATCAGTTGGATGTATTTCAACCACCGCATACTGCAGGAGGCACAGAAGGACAGTGTGTCCGTGCTCGAGAAAATGTCGTTCCTGGGCATCTATTCCAACAACCTCGACGAGTTTTCCCGTGTCCGCGTGGCTTCGCTCACCCGGCTGGCCGAGAGCAAGCATGTGGGCGATGCAGCCCGCAAGGTCCTGAAGAAGACCATCAAGACCGTGAACAAGCTCAACGAGCAATACAGTCGGGAGTACACCGCTACCACGCAACAGGTGTTCCGCCAGCTGGAGGACCACCACATACGTCTGGTGGATGAGCAGCAACTCAACGACCGGCAAAAGCAATACCTCGCCCAACTCCATGAAGAACCGCCTGCTGCGCCTCTTCGACAATGAAATCAAGAATGCCCGTGAAGGCAAGGACGCATGGGTGAAGATAAAAATCAACCACATCACCGATACCGACATGGTCGATAAAATCTACGCAGCCTCGCAGGCAGGCGTGAAGGTCGACATCGTCGTCCGCGGCAACTGCTCGCTTGTGCCCGGCATACCAGGCGTGAGCGACCATGTGAGGGCCGTGGGCATCATTGACCGCTACTTGGAACACTCCCGCATGCTCATCTTCTGCAACGGCGGCAAGCCCCGCTACTATATAGGCTCTGCCGACTGGATGCCCCGCAACCTCGTGAACCGCATAGAAGTGATGACACCCGTCTACGACGAAGACATGCGCAAGGACTTGCTGCGCACCGTGGAATACGGACTGCGCGACAACACCAACGGACATCTCGTCGACGGCAAGGGCACCAACCTCATCCAGCCTGTCACCGAGGGCGGCACACCGTTCAGTTCGCAGGAAGAACTTTACAAAGCATATCAATCAGAAAATAAGACAGAACAATGAAAGCCATCAACATAGCCGCCATAGACATCGGGTCCAACGGCGCCCGTCTGCTCGTCAAGCGCTTCGATGACGAAGCATCCGAATTCGAGCGCATCCGCAAACTGATGTTCATCCGTGTTCCGCTGCGTCTGGGCAACGACGTGTTCACCCTCGGCAAGATTTGCAAACAGAGGGCGAAAACCATGCTCCACATGATGAAAGGCTTCAAGCAGTTCATGCTGGTCAACAACGTGAAGCTCTTCCGCGCCTGCGCCACATCCGCCATGCGCGATGCCGAGAACGGCAGGAAGGTGATGAAGCTCATCAAGGACGAGACAGGCATCGGCATCGAAATCATTCCCGGAGCCGAGGAGGCACAGTTGCTGTGCAACAACCTGGTGGAAAACACCGAGGGTGGGGTGGGCAACTTCGCCTATGTCGACGTGGGCGGCGGCAGCACCGAGATATCGCTCCTCCACGACGGAATCCTGGCGGAAAGCCATTCGTTCAACATCGGCACCCTGCGCATGCTCAGCGGCAATGTCAAGGAGGAAGAGCGGCTGCAAATGAAGGCCATGCTGGAGAGCTATGTGCGCGAGTTTCCCGACACGCGCATCATCGGTTCGGGCGGCAACATCAACAAGCTGTTCAAACTGAGTAAGGAGAAAAACGGTGAAAAAGTGCTCAAGGTGGGGCAACTGCACAACATCTACAGCCAACTCTCCCAACTGACCATCGAGCAGCGCATGCAACGCTTCGGACTGAAGGAAGACCGTGCCGACGTCATAGTGCCGGCAGCCGAACTCTTCCTGTCCATCGCCCACAGCCTTCAGTCCGACGAAATCATCGTGCCCAACATCAGCCTTGCCGACAGCATTGTTGACGGCCTCTATCGCGAACTCAAGGAGAGCGAATGAGCCAGCGTGATAGCGTAGTTTTTCTAACAAGGACCTTTGAATTCTGTCAAAAAGCACGCGAAAACAAGAAAAAGTAAAACAAATGTTGCGCACTTTCAACATAAAGTATTAATTTTGCAGCCGTAATCAACTAATTAAAAGGATTAAGATATGAAAGTAGCAATTGTAGGAGCGAGTGGAGCTGTAGGACAGGAGTTCCTTCGCGTACTCGCAGAGAGAAATTTCCCCATCGATGAACTTGTGCTTTTCGGCTCACAGCGCAGTGCCGGACGAAAATACACATTCAAGGGCAAGGAATACGAGGTGAAACTCCTGCAACACAACGATGACTTCAAGGGCATCGACGTGGCTTTCGTATCGGCAGGTGGCGGCACTTCCAAGGAATATGCCGAGACCATCACCAAGTATGGCGCCGTGATGATAGACAATTCCAGCGCTTTCCGCATGTGCGACGATGTGCCATTGGTGGTGCCGGAGTGCAACGCAGAAGACGCCCTCAACCGTCCTCGCGGCATCATTGCCAATCCTAACTGCACCACTATCATGATGGTCGTGGTGCTCAATCCGCTCGAAAAGCTCAGCCACATCCGCCGCATCCACATCGCCAGCTATCAGAGCGCCAGCGGTGCCGGAGCTGCTGCCATGGCAGAACTGCAGGAGCAATACAAGGACATCGTGGAAGGCAAGCCCGTGCACGTAGAGAAATTCCCCCATCAGCTGGCCTACAACGTCATACCTCAGATTGACGTCTTCACGGACAACGGCTACACAAAGGAAGAGATGAAGATGTTCAACGAGACCCGCAAGATCATGCACAGCGACGTGCGCTGTTCGGCCATGTGCGTGCGAGTAAGTTCTCTCCGTGCCCACTCCGAGAGTGTGTGGATTGAGACCGAGAAGCCCATCAGCGTCGAGGAGGCCCAGAAAGCCATTGCCGCTGCTCCTGGCGTAACTCTCGAAGACGATCCTTCCAACCTCGTTTATCCCATGCCGCTCGACACGGCTGGCAAGGACGATGTCTATGTAGGCCGTGTGCGCAAGGACTTGGCCGACGACTACGGCCTCACCTTCTGGCTTAGCGGCGACCAGATTCGCAAGGGCGCAGCCCTCAATGCCGTGCAGATAGCCGAATATCTGCTCAAGGTGGGCAATATCAAGTAAGACCATTTATCCAAATCTCGCTATACGACAAAAGGCAGGACCGGCACGGTTCTGCCTTTTGTCGTACATAATGAGCATGTGGCATGCGTGATGCAATGGTTACATTTATAAAAAAACAGCAAGGAAATTTGGATACATTTATAATTTTATTTATTTTTGTTTGCCAATAACCAAAACAAAGTGACAAAGATAAACTAAACAAAGAAAATCGCCAAAGAACGTCGTAACAGAGAAAAAGGTAAAACAATCAGTAATTTGAATAAGGATTGTTTTGCTCAAAATTACTATCTTTGTCCCCCAAAATATAAAACTCAAGATTATGAATAAGATTACATTGAGCAACGGCGTTGAGATGCCGCAGATGGGATATGGCGTTTACCAAGTAACTCCTGATGAGTGCGAACGCTGCGTGATGGATGCCATCAGCGTGGGCTACCGTATGATAGACACCGCGCAGGCTTACCACAACGAGGAGGCCGTGGGCAAGGCATGGAAAAAGAGCGGAGTGAGCCGCGACGAACTGTTCCTCGTCTCAAAAGTGTGGATTTCCAATTACGGCGATGGCAAGACAATGAAGAGCATAGACGAGAGTCTGCGCAAGCTTCAGACCGACCACATAGACCTCATGCTCCTCCACCAGCCGTTCTGCGACCGCTATGGCGCCTACCGCGACCTGGAGCGGGCTTACAAGGCTGGCAAGCTGAGGGCCATCGGTGTGAGCAACTTCTATCCAGACCACTTGATAGACCTTGCCTCCAACGTGGAGATTGCTCCTATGGTAAACCAGGTAGAGACCCATGTGTTCAACCAGCAGCGCGAGGCTCGCAAGTACATGGACGAATTTGGCACGCGTATCATGGCGTGGGCGCCGTTGGCTGAGGGGCGTAATGGACTGTTCACCAACCCCGTGCTCGCTCAGATTGGCGAGAAGCACGGCAAGACTGTGGCACAGGTGGCCTTGCGCTGGCTGTTGCAGAGCGGTGTCATCATCATCCCTAAGAGCACGCACAAGGAGCGCATGGCGGAGAACCTGAATCTCTTCGACTTTGAGCTTGATGCCGATGACATGCAGGCAATAGCATCGCTCGACACGAAGCACAGTCTCTTCTTCGACCATCACGACGGCGAGGTGGCAAAACTGTTTATGGGTTGGCGCAGCCTTGTGACGCCAACCGAATAATCATGTACCTCACGGAATCGATACACATTTATCAGAGCAGGTGTTCGAATAATAGATTTAGAACACCTGCTTAATTTCTCAGATGCTTTATCCGTTTAATGGAAGAAATAAAAAATAGTGGAGGAAGAATCCCTTAAAAAGAGATCTCTTCCTCCACGTTTTTTGCAATGCAACTTGATGTTTGTGTTGTCAACTGGCTTTCATGCATTTGTTTTTCCGTTCGCAGTACCGTTCACATTGGGCACAGATGTCATAGCCGAGCATGGCTCCAAGAATGAAGTCTTCTTCGGGTGTCAACTGGTTGAGTGGTCTTGTCACCATCATGCGGATGGCGTTCAGACATTCCTCTCTGCCGAAATACATGTTCAGGCGGTCGTTGCCTACGGGTTGGATGATGTATTTGATGTTCTGACTCTCCAACCTGCGAGTGGCAAAGTCCTCATATTTCTTGTTGAAGGTGAAGAGGACCATGCGGCGCACGCCCTTTTTGTATTCATATATGTGGTTCATCAGAACCTTCATGTCTACCGGTAATGCTGTTGGTTGTTGCATGTTCGAAAGCCTTTCTTCTTTTATAGGTTGTTTATAAGTGTGCTACAGATTTTGTTTGATTTCTTCCACCCAAGCGTTGATGCGCTCGTCTGTTTTGTCGTCTTCGTTCACCTCGTCAAGGGCCAGCCCCACGAATTTCCCGTCAACCACGGCTTCAGACTCGTCGAAGGTATAGCCGTCTGTCGACACGGCACCGATGATGTTTGCGCCGGCATTCTTGGCAGCATTGTAGAGTTCGGCCATTCCTCCCACGAATGTGTCGGGATAAGACTCCGAGTCACCGCAACCGAAGAGGGCAACAGTCTTTCCGCTCAGGTTGGCACCCTGAATCACTTTGATACCGTCATACCAGTCGTCCTGCAGTTCGCCGGCGCCCCATGTGGATGTGCCGAGAATGAGGTTGTCGTTGTCGGCAATGACGCTGTCGTTGAGGTCAGTCACGTTGATGATGTTGTCCACGCCCAGTTTGGCGCCAATTCTTCCAGCCAGATCCTCGCAGGTTCCGGTGCTTGTGCCGAAGATGATAACAGTCTTTTTCATATTCTTTCTTATTGATTTATATGGTTTGTTCTTTGTTTATTTGCAGTTGCAAAGTTAATGCGGATTCCCGACATGCACAATACCTAAATCGGATGATTTGCCCGAATGACGATTACCATTATATTTAGGTATCTCATTGTGAAAAGTGTTGCGTGAACTTTGCGTTGTCTGTAAATTTGTATAAATTTGCAGACAAATAATCAATCAATTACAGAACAACTAACATGATGCATCCAAAAATATTCCTTACATGCACTATGATGGGCCTGGCAGTTACCATGTCTGCCAAGTCCCTGGCAAAAGCGCAAGCGGTGCAACCTTCTTATACGGAGTGGCACGACTTGCAGATGAACAGCATTAACCGGCTTGCCCCGCATACCGATTTCTTCGGATTTCGTGCCGGCGAGGTGAACGGGACAACTTCGAGTGTTTTCGACAGGTCATCAAGCCGCAATTATATGTCGCTTGATGGAATGTGGAAGTTTCATTGGGTGGAAAACGCCGACCAGCGGCCTACGGATTTTTTCCGTGAAGACCTTGACGACTCTTCCTGGAAAAACATGCCCGTGCCGGGCAACTGGGAACTCAACGGCTATGGAGTGCCCGAGTATGTGAACGACGGATTTGCATGGCGCGGACATTTCAAGGAACAACCGCCCGCAGTGCCCGTCAAGGACAACCATGTGGGGTCCTATCGTCGTGTTGTGGATATTCCTGCCGACTGGAACGGAAAGCAAGTCATTGCCCACTTCGGCAGTGTCACGTCGTGCATCTATCTTTATGTCAACGGCAGGTTCGTGGGCTATGCTGAAGATAGTAAGGTGGCTGCCGAGTTCGACATTACGCCTTATTTGAAAAAAGGAAAGAACCTTATAGCTTTCCAAACGTTCCGCTGGTGCGACGGCTCGTGGTGTGAAGACCAGGACTTCTGGCGACTCAGCGGTGTGGCTCGTGAGAACTTTCTCTATGCGCGTTCCAAAGATGCGCATCTTGACGACATCCGGGTGGTAGGTGATCTTGATGCCCAATATCGTGACGGAATCCTCCGTGTCCGCCCGTCTTTCTCGGTCAGCAAGACCAAGAAGTTTCGGGACAATGTGGAGATGGAATATGCGCTCTATGATGCCGACGGGCAACGGGTGGAGACCGAGCCTCGTGCAAATGCTGGGGGAGAGATAACTTTCCTGGTGGACAATCCCCACAAGTGGACAGCCGAGACTCCTTATCTCTACACGCTTGTTACACGCGTGAAGATGTTTGACAAGGTGCTTGAGGAAGTTCCTGTAAAGGTAGGGTTCCGCAAGGTGGAAATCAAAAACAAGCAGTTGCTCGTCAATGGTCAACCTATATATATAAAAGGTGCAGACAGGCATGAGATGGATCCAGACGGCGGATATGTGGTCAGTCTTGAACGTATGATTCAGGACATCAAGCTTATGAAGCGGCTCAACATCAATGCGGTTCGCACGTGTCACTATCCCGACGATCCCCGCTGGTATGAACTCTGCGACAAATACGGACTCTATCTTGTGGCTGAGGCTAACCAGGAAAGTCACGGATTTGGCTACGGAAACGATGCTGCTGCCAAGAAGCCGATGTTTGCCAAGCAGATATTGGAACGCAACCAGCACAATGTGTCGATGTATTTCAACCATCCTGCCATCATTACCTGGAGTATGGGCAACGAGACGGTAATGGGTGACAATTTCCTTCAAGCCTATCGCTGGATCAAGAGTCAGGACACAAGTCGGCCGGTACAGTATGAACAGGCTAAACTCGGAGAGGGTACCGACATCTTCTGCCCCATGTATTACCCTGTTGACCGGTGTGAGGCTTATTGCAAGAATCCTGCCAGTCCGATGCCTCTCATTCAGTGTGAATACAACCATACCATGGGTAATTCGGGCGGCAACCTGAAGGAGTATTGGCAACTCGTGCGCAAATATCCTATTTTCCAGGGTGGCTTCGACTGGGATTTCGTCGACCAGGCTCTACACCGTCATCCCGTCAAGCCGATGAGCTTGCAGGCCGACAAGATGAGCAATGAGCAGTTGCGTCAGATAGAGTATACCTATGGCGGCGACTATAACAATTATGATCCAAGTGACAACAACTTTAACTGCAACGGCATTGTCGGACCAGACCGTCAGCTCAATCCTCATGCCTACGAGCTGGCTTATCAGTATCAGAACATTTGGGCAGAGATGAAAGACGCGAAAAGGGGAGTGGTGAGCGTACACAACGAGTACTTCTTCCGCGATTTGAGCAACTACTGCTTGGCTTGGAGCTTGCTTGTCGATGGAGAGGAAAAGCAGCACGGCACGCTTGCCGACATCAATGTGCTTCCTCAGCAGACCAGGACATTCACCCTTCCTTACGACCTTTCCCAGATTGACGGACATGAGGTCTTGCTCAATGTGGATTTCCGCTTGAAACGAGCCGAACCCCTTATGGAGGCCGGTCAGGTTGTGGCATATGCCCAGTTGCCCGTGGCGGAGAAGCAAGCACCAGCCGCTGATGGTGGCTCAAGGCAGCGCGTGAAGATGAAGATAGACAATCCGAAGAATGGCGATGCCGTCACGGTAACGGCTTCTTCCGTGGTGTTGAGCGTAGACAAGCATACAGGATTGCTGCGGGAGTATGTGGTCGGTGGTAGGTCTGTGCTCGGAGAGGGGGGCACACTGAAACCCAACTTCTGGCGGGCTGCCACAGACAATGATATGGGTGCGCAGCTTCAGAAGAAGTTTAAGAACTGGAAAAGACCTGAGATGCAGCTCACCGCTATTGATGTGAAGAACCTGAAGAAAGAAGGCGAGGTGTGGATCGCCTGCCACTATTCTCTCCCGTCAGTCAAGGCTCATTTGAGTCTCCACTATCTTCTCGATGGCACTTCCGGCAAACTGTCTGTCGTGGAAAATATGGAACCTGCTGACAGTGTTGTCCAAGTGAGCGACATGTATCGTTTCGGCGTAGTCCTTCAGCTACCCTATAGCTTGGACCGCAGTACATACTATGGCAGAGGCCCTGTCGAGAACTATAGCGACCGCAAGGATTGCATGCGCATAGGCATTTATTCTTCCGATGCCGACAACCAGTATTTCCCCTATATTCGCCCACAAGAAAGCGGAACCAAGAGCGATATGCGTTGGTGGAAACAGACCTCTTCCGACGGATGGGGCATCAAGGTAGAAAGCCCTCAGCCCTTCTATGCCAGTGCGTTGCATTTTGATACGGAGGAGTTGGATGACGGTGATGCGAAAGAGCAACGTCATAGTTTCAACTTACGCAAGTCACGCTTCACCAATCTTTTCCTCGATGGTGAGCATAGCGGTATAGCCGGCACCAACTCGTGGGGAGCTTGGCCATTGCCTCCTTATCGGGTACATTTCGGAGAGAAATGCTTCGAATTCACTATAACGCCTGTAAAGTAATTCATTTTTTGGTATTGAAGAAGGGAATGTGTAGTTTATTCACATTCCCTTTTCCATATTTTGTATGTCCTGTTCCGTAGAAGTTGTAGGTGCGTTAGTCCTTTTCTTGGATGATCCATACCATATAGCACGCATACATGAATTCATTTTTTCCAAAATATCTATCATCTATCACTCTTTGATTATTTCTATACATATTTCTATTGGAAATGAGTAGAATACGTTCTTCTAACGTGAAAGTATCTATCACGAATCCCTCACTTATCCCTCACTCATCCCTCACTTCAGTTACAAGTACATCGTGGGGTCCCGCTGCCATTGCAATCCGCCTGAATAGAAACCTCATGTCGTCCGTAATGCCCAACGCCTGTTCCGCTGTTTGGGCAACGAGTGCCCACGGCGATGAGCAACTCATTACTCTGCCACTTACGTTTCGTAAGTCGTATACTTAGCTCTCGTAACTCTACCACTTACGGCAAGTAACTCGGCTATTTACGTGCAAGAAGTCACTTTTTTCAGAGTGATGGATAGTGATGGATACCACAATATCATGTGTCCCCCCAAATATCGGATGACGCCCAATATTATCCTTGCACCAGTCCAGCGGGTTGAAAGCCCAGCCTGTCCCCAGCCCAGGGCAAGCGAAGCGCCACGCGGGTGAACCAAGGGCAAAAGTAGAGGCACCAAT
>ULUS01013152.1_pt1 | contig 27692 bp, 26 predicted proteins | sample 1958761 | NCBI WGS metagenome assembly ULUS01 (sample SAMEA4835767, study PRJEB28245) | human gut metagenome | biome: gut microbiome; material: fecal sample | place: Denmark | collected 2008
CTCAGTTCGTTACAGAATATGCTGTTGCTCATCCTGAGAAGGTATTTGCTTCTGAGGATGGTCGCGATCAGTTCGTGGAGATGGAGAGCGAGGCTTTTCGCGTAATCCTCGGTGACTACGTTACTACAGACGATGGTACAGGTATTGTACACATCGCACCTACATTCGGTGCCGACGATGCCAAGGTGGCTAAGGATGCCAACATTCCTGCTCTATACCTTATTAATAAGAAGGGCGAGACCCGTCCTATGGTTGACCTCCAGGGTAAGTTCTATGTCTTGGAAGACCTCGACAATAACTTCATCGCTGCTTGTGTCAACAAGGAGGCTTACGCTCACCACGCAGGTGACTACGTGAAGAATGCTTACGACCCTAAGTTTAATGTGGATGGTGTTTGGGACAAGAAGGCTTCTGAGAAGGCTGAGGACTTGAACATCGTTCTCTGCTACGAGTTGAAGCAGGAGGGCAAGGCATTCAAGAGCGAGAAGCACGTTCACAACTATCCTCACTGCTGGCGTACCGACAAACCTATCCTTTATTATCCATTGGATAGCTGGTTTATCAAGGATACTGCCCGCAAGGAGCGCATGGTAGAACTCAACAAGACCATCAACTGGCAGCCTGAATCAACTGGTACTGGTCGTTTCGGCAACTGGTTGGAGAACTTGAACGACTGGAACCTCTCTCGTTCTCGTTTCTGGGGTACTCCATTGCCAATTTGGCGTGATGAGAACCGTGGCGAGAAGTGCATCGGTAGCTTGGAAGAACTCTATGCTGAAATCGAGAAGTCTGTGGCTGCTGGCATCATGAAGAGTAACCCTATGAAGGACAAGGGCTTCGTGGTAGGCGACTACAGCCAGGAGAACTATGATAAGATCGACCTCCACCGTCCATACGTTGACAATATCATATTGGTCAACGAGGAAGGCAAGCCAATGTATCGTGAGAGCGACTTGATCGACGTTTGGTTCGATTCAGGTTCTATGCCTTACGCTCAACTCCACTACCCATTCGAGGGTGAGATGGCACGTGGCACAGAGGCAGACCGTGAGGCTTTGATTCACAGCACTTACGATGGTTATGCTATTCCTCCTAAGTTCTATCCAGCCGACTTCATCAACGAGGGTGTTGACCAGACTCGTGGTTGGTTCTTCACACTCCACGCCATCGCCACTATGGTATTTGACAGCGTTGCCTTCAAGAATGTGATTTCTTCAGGTCTCGTACTCGATGCCAAGGGCAACAAGATGAGTAAGCACGTGGGTAACGTAACCAACCCATTCGAGATGATCGATAAGTATGGTGCCGACCCAGTACGTTTCTATATGATGACCAACAGCGAGCCTTGGGACAACCTCAAGTTCGACCCTAATGGTGTCGATGAGACTCGTCGCAAGTTCTTCGGTACATTATATAATACCTATAGCTTCTTCGCCCTCTATGCCAATGTGGATGGTTTCGACCCACAGACAGCACAGGTGGCATTCGAGAAGCGCCCAGAGATTGACCGTTGGATCCTCTCTTCACTCAATACCTTGGTGAAGGGTATCGATAAGGAGTTGTCTGGCTATGACCCAACTCGTGCCGGCCGTCTCATTGATGCATTCGTCAATGACGACCTCTCCAACTGGTACGTTCGTTTGAACCGTAAACGTTTCTGGGGTAAGGAGATGAGCGAGGATAAGTTGAGCGCTTACCAGACTCTCTATACTTGCTTGATGACAGTAGCTAAGCTCTTGGCTCCATTCGCTCCATTCTATGCTGATGAGTTGTATCACGACTTGGGTGGCGAGTTGGAGAGCGTACACTTGGATAAGTTCCCTGTAGCTGATGAGGCTGCCATCGACCACGACTTGGAGGAGCGTATGACCATCGCACAGAAGATTACTTCTATGGTATTGGCTTTGCGCCGCAAGGTGAACATCAAGGTGCGTCAACCACTCCAGCAGATTATGATTCCTGCTGTGGATGCTGCACAGAAGGCACACATCGAGGCTGTGGCAGACTTGTTGAAGAACGAGGTGAACGTCAAGGAGGTGAACTTCATTGAGGGTCAGGGTATTCTGGTCAAGAAGGTGAAGTGTAACTTTAGAGTGATGGGTAAGAAGTTTGGCAAGTTGATGAAGGGTGTTGCTGCCCAGATGTCAGCTCTCGACCAAGACCAGATTGCAGCCTTCGAGAAGGCAGGCAACATCACTTTGAACGTAGATGGTAAGGAAGCAGTCGTAGAGGTTGCAGACGTGGAGATTATCTCTGAGGATATTCCAGGATGGCTCGTTTCTAATGATGGTAACTTGACCGTAGCCCTTGAAGTAGAGTTGACTCCTGAGTTGAAGAAGGAGGGTATGGCTCGTGAGTTGATCAACCGTATCCAGAACCTTCGCAAGGAGACTGGTTTGGAGATTACCGACCGCATCAAGGTGACCGTGGCTCCTCATGATGAGACCCATGCCGCAATCGAGGCATTTGGCGACTACATCAAGGGACAGGTGTTGGCTGATGCCATCACAGAGGCAGACAACAATGGTACAGAGACCGAGTTTGATGACTTCAAGTTGAACATTCTCGTAGAGAAGAACTAAGTATCTCGGGAGTGTCTAGATAAACAATCATAACAGGTCACCGCCTAGCGATGACACATCGCATGGCGATGACCTGTTTTTTTCCTAATAATAACTTTATAACAATTAACGTCTATGGCTAACGAAAAACTACGTTATAGCGATGAAGAACTGGAAGAGTTCCGCGCTATTATTGATGAGAAATTGAAAGTGGCTCGCCAAAACTATAAGGAGATGATGGCCCAGTTGAATCATTCTGATAGTAATGATGTGGTGGATACATCACCTACCTACAAGGCTTTGGAAGAAGGTAGTGAAGCACAGAGCAAGGAAGAAATCATCCAGATGGCACAGCGCCAGCAAAAGTTCATCGTGGGCTTGGAGGCTGCGCTCGTTCGTATTCAGAACAAGACCTACGGCATCGACCGTGAGACGGGTGAGTTGATTCCAAAGGAGCGTCTGCGTGCTGTACCTCATGCTACATTGAGTGTCGCTTCCAAGGAAGCAAGAAAACATAAATAGATGAAAGAAAATAAAAACAAAATAGGTTGGCTCGTCACGGCTATGGTGTTGGTTCTCTTGGTGATAGACCAGATTATCAAAGTTTACGTTAAAACCCATTTCTGCCTTGGCGAGTCAGTCCGTGTCACCGACTGGTTCTTTATCGACTTTGTAGAGAACAACGGTATGGCTTGGGGAATGTCGTTTATTGGCAAGTTCTGGCTCAGTTTGTTGCGTACGATAGCCATTGTTGTCCTCGTTTGGTACTTGCATCGTATCATCAAGGCTGGCACCCATCGCAAGATATACATCTTCTTGGTGGCGTTGGTGCTGACGGGTGCGATAGGCAATATGATCGACTCAATGTTCTATGGGTTGATGTTCTCTGCCTCCTCACCATACTATGTGGCATATCAAGTGCCATTTGGCTCTGGTTATTCCGAGTTCTTCATGGGCAAGGTGGTGGATATGTTCCGTTTCCCATTCTTTACCTACACTTGGCCTGATTGGGTGCCATTCTTTGGGGGAAGTCAGGGGACGTTTTTCGACCCAGTATTCAATTTCGCCGACTCGTGCGTCTCTGTAGGCGTGATTTCGTTGCTCCTCTTCTGCCGACCAGAACTGGAGAAGTTGGGAGGAAGTAAGAAAAATGACTAAACATTTGGATATGAAATCATTACATAAGGTATTCTTGAGTATGTCTTTCTTGGCGATTGCGCTTGTCTTCTTGCAAGCGTGCAAGCCTTCCATCCCTAGTCAATATCTGTCTAAGGATGAGATGGAGGATATTCTCTATGAGTTTCATATCGCCGAGGCAATGGCTCACGAGAACTATGATGCTCAACAGAAGGGGGATATGATAGCTTATCGTGAGGCTATCTTCAAAAAGCATGACATCACCCAAGCCGACTTCGATTCTTCTATGGTGTATTACATGCGCCATACCAAGCTGATGCACGACATCTATGTGAAGTTGGGCGACCGACTGACGGCTGAGGCGAAATCCTTGGGAGTGGATGTCAACAACATGAATCAGTATGGTGACGTGGCTTCGGGCGATACCACCAATGTATGGAAGGATGCAAGCGCCTTGGTGCTTTCCACCTATCAGCCATACAATTATCATAGCTTTGAGATACCAGTCGATACGGCATTCCATAAGGGTGATAAGTTGATTCTCGACTTCGAGAGCCAATTCCTCTATCAAGATGGTATGCGTGATGGCATCGCCATGTTGGCTATCACCCTCAAGAATGACAGTGTCATATCCAATACCATCCGTATCACTAGTTCCCAACATTACATGACGGAGTTGGAAGATCGTGATAGTATCGGTATCAAGAGTGTGAAAGGCTATTTCCTCTTGAATCGCGGTGATTTCGTGTCGGGCAGCTCGTCATCTACCACCTTGAAGCTGATGTTTATCGAGAATATCAAGTTGGTGAGAATGCATGCGCGCAAACCGGTAACACCTGAGAATCCTTCTGCTTCGGGAGATTCAGCATCTACTCATAGTCCAAATAATGCAGGAGTCAATCCTGATGCCTCGATGGCACCTACACCTCCAGGTGGTCCTCGTCCTGTCTTGTATTCTCCTACGGGTCGTCCTCTACCTCCTAATCGATTGGAGAAGATTCAGGTCGAAACTGATGGAAACAGACCTAGGAATTAAGGGAATCTCTCAATGAAGAGCTAGACATGGAAGATTTAAGAAGATGTGGAGCGCATGAGGTGCGTCTTTCTGATGGCAATGTCCTCTCACAAGCCGTGGTGGAGATTTCTGATGGAAGAGTAGTCAACTACTTCGAGTTTCAGGATGAGTTGCCTATGACGGAATGGCTCGGTGGTGTCATTGAGGTGAAGTGTGATGAGGAGGGTATCCTTCGTGCTTTTCATCAAGGCAAGAAGTTGTGATGCAATAGAGAATTGCCGGTAACATATACTACTGAGTGTAAGACAAACAAAGTAATCAATCAATTAAAAATAGAATAATATGTTAAGTGTAGATCAATTAGAAGATAAGTTGATAGACTTGGCTTTTGCTGAGGATATCGGTGATGGCGACCATACAACCTTGTGTTGTATTCCTGAGGATGCCATGGGTAAGAGTCACTTGCTCATCAAGGAAGATGGTGTTTTGGCTGGTGTTGAAATGGCAAAGAAGGTGTTCGCTCGCTTCGACCCTACGATGAAGGTAGAGGTACTTATTCAGGATGGTACTCCTGTGAAGAAGGGTGACATCGCCATGATCGTGGAGGGCAAGACTCGCTCTTTGCTTCAGACAGAGCGCTTGATGCTCAACATCATGCAGCGTATGAGTGGTATCGCTACGATGACAGCTAAGTATGTGAAGCGTTTGGAGGGCACCAAGACTCATATCTTGGATACTCGCAAGACGACTCCAGGTCTCCGTATGTTGGAGAAACAGGCAGTGAAGATTGGTGGCGGTATGAACCATCGCATCGGCCTCTTCGACATGATTCTCTTGAAGGACAATCACATCGACTTCGCCGGTGGTATCGACAACGCTATCGATCGTTGCCATGCTTACTTGAAGGAGAAGGGCTTGGACTTGAAGATTGAGATTGAGGTTCGTAGCTTCGATGAGTTGGACCAGGTCTTGAAGCACGGCGGTGTCAACCGTATCATGCTCGACAACTTCTCTGTGCCTGACACCAAGAAGGCTGTTGACATCATCGCTGGCAAGTATGAGACTGAGTCTTCTGGTGGTATTACCTACGACACCATCCGCGACTATGCCGAGCAGGGTGTTGACTTCATCTCAGTAGGTGCTTTGACCCACAGCGTGAAGGGTTTGGATATGAGTTTCAAGGCTTGTGAGTAATAAAATATAATATAAAATGAAGAAGAATATATTGGCGGCGGCTTTCATAGCTGCCGCTTCTTTTAGTGCCATCGAGGCTGATGCCTGCACCAATTTCATCGTGGGTAAGAAAGCTTCTGCTGATGGCTCCGTTATCTGCTCCTATAGTGCAGACGACTATGGCATGTTCCAGTATCTTTGTCATTATCCTGCGGCAAAGCACGCCAAGGGCGAGATGCGCAAGGTTTTTGATTGGGACACCAATAAGTATCATGGTGAGATACCTGAGGCTGCTGAGACATACAATGTCATCGGCAACATCAATGAGTATCAGGTGACGATAGGTGAGACTACCTATGGTGGTCGTGAGGAGATGGTGGATTCCACCGGTATCATCGACTATGGTTCGCTCATCTATATCGCCCTCCAACGTTCCAAGACCGCTCGTGAGGCTATCAAGGTGATGACTACCTTGGCTGAGACCTATGGTTATAACTCTGAGGGTGAGACCTTTACCATCTGCGACCCTAACGAGGCTTGGATCATGGAGATGATGGGCAAGGGGCCAGGTAGCAAGGGCGTCGTTTGGGTAGCTCAGCGCATTCCTGATGATGCTATCTGTGCTCACGCCAACCAGAGCCGCATCGGCAAGTTCAATATGAAGGACAAGCAGAACGTGATGTATGCCAAGGATGTCGTGAAGTTCGCTCGCTCTAAGGGTTGGTTTACTGGCAAGGATGCCGACTTCTCTTGGAAGATGGCATACGCCAAGCCTGACTTCTCCGGTCGTCGCTTCTGCGATGCACGTGCTTGGGCGTTATTGAACCATTTCAAGGACATGAGCCGATATCTGCCTTGGGCTTTGGGTAAGGACCCTAATGCAGAGGATATGCCTCTCTGGGTAGTGCCAGACAAGAAGGTGAGCGTACAGGATGTAGAGGCTTGTATGAGAGACCATTACGAGGGCACTCCATTGTCTGTTGCTGATGGCGATGACCTCGGTGGTGGTATCTGGCAGATGCCTTATCGCCCAACTCCACTGATGTTTAAGGTGGATGGCAAGCAGTGCTTCAATGAGCGTCCTACCAGCACCCAGCAGAGTGGTTTCGTATATGTCAGCCAGATGCGCTCTTGGTTGCCAAGAGAGATAGGCGGCGTACTTTGGTTTGGTAATGATGATGCTAATATGGTGGCGTTCACCCCAATCTATTGCAGCTCTACCGTTCAACCTGAGTGCTACAATACTCCAGGTGCCGATGCCGTGACTTTCAGCGACAAGAATGCTTATTGGGTATGCAATATGACAAGCAATATGGTTTATCCTCGTTACAGTTTGATGTTCCCAAGTTTGAAGGAGGTGCGTGATAGCCTCGACAATAGCTATTTTGCTGCGCAGAAGTCTGTGGAGGCAAAGGCTCAGGAACTTTATGCTCAGAATCCACAGCAGGCAGTGAAGTATCTCAACGACTATGGTATCGAGAAGGCTCAGCAGATGTTGGCTCGTTGGAAGCAGCTCTTCCAGTTCATGGTAGTGAAGTACAACGATATGATTATCAAGCCTACTACCAAGGATGGCAAGTTTGAGCGTACCCCAGAAGGCTTGGGTGCTCGCCCTGTTCGTCCGGGCTATCCTGAGAAGTATGCTCGTGAGTTGATTAAGCAGACAGGCGATAAGTTTGTTTGTCCTGAGGAATAATGAACTTTTAATGGTAAGACGATTACTATCATTTGGTAATGTTTTCACCACGCTTTGGTCAGGTTATTACCGCTGTGTGGTAATGCTGCTACCGCTGTGTGGTAATCACATTACCAAAGTTTTGGTGAAACTGTATGGTGGTAAATGTATGCTTATTAGCGATTGATATTCCAAAATAAGGCTAGAATATTTGGGCATTCTAGTTATCTGAATCTAGCTCTTTCAAAATATGAAAAAATCTATGGCAGAGAAGATACGGATAATAATCCTAATGAGCGATTGATAGGTCTTGTAACAAGAGCATACGAACAGACGGGCGAGAAAGTGGTGGTTATCATTGACGAGTATGATGCACCTCTGCTTGATGTGGTACATGAGGAAGAGAACCTGGCAACTATCCAACAGATAGATGACAAGGGTTACCTCATCCCTTATTCAGCCGATGGCAAGCGCATGTTTAAGATTGGCCTCAATTTCGATAGTAACCAGCGTACTATTACCGACTGGATTATTAAGGAAGGGTGATATAGCTTTTTCATAAAGAAACATAAACATTCCACAACAGAAATCCCTTGCTCATAAAAATGTGGGCAAGGGATTTCAGTTTTTAAGCTTATTTTACTACTATAAAATTCTTTCCGTCAGGTACAAGGAGTTTACGCTCGTGGTCTTTTAACTTGGCATTGAAAATCGACCATTCGGGATGGGCGTATTTCTTGTCGATGGTAATATCTGCCATGTCGCAAACAGAATAGAAAACATTATCGGAATTGACGGCTCTATTCTTGTTCTTGGAGATATTTTGGCACTTAGCTGTATGATTCTTACCCCATAAGTCGCTATGCCAAAAGATGAGTGGCACATGGTATTCGGCTTTTCTAGGATTACAGTTGCCGCCATGGTCGCTGACACCTGTGTCGTAGTCTGCTCCATGATCGGATACCATCATGAATGCTGATTGTGTCTCTTGCTTGTCAATGGCTTTGATGATGTGATAGACGCAATCATCTGTAAATAGCACCGTGTTGTCGTAGGCGTTGACCATAGCCTCATGGTTGTCCCATCCGATATGGTCTGTCACAGGGTTCGGATGATACTTGTCTTGTTCATGGTGGAAATTATTGTAGGGACCATGGTTTCCTTTGAATTGTATGATGAAGAAAGTCTTTTCATATTTGTCAGCTAGCGAATCCACGATAGCTGCTATTATAAGTTTGCATCACGCCCTATGGCGTAGTGCATTGCCTTATTAATTGACAAGGAACTTCATATACATATTTATATATACGAGCCACCTATCACATATTATTTCCGTGCTTGTTGTTCCAAATGAGTTTCCGACGCTCTTGGCTAAACGCGAAATAATAGCGAATGCTTTCGTGATAATTAATATTGCCGAATGCCAAGACGTAATTCATCCTTTGAGGAGGCTTTCAGAAAAAAGTCCCGAGGAAATTATAAAAAAGTCCCGATGTTTTTCCAAAAACATCGGGACTTTTTTTAGAAGCCATTCCTTTGACTCCTTGAGCGATCGCCAGTAAAGGCTTTCTTATGGGTTATCTCATGATATATGAGAGCATAACTGATATTCTTTATTCCTCTATCTTCTCCTCTTCCAACTTCTTAGGCAAGACGAGGTTGAGGATGACGCCGATGACGGCAGAGAGACCGATGCCTGAGATGGCGAAGTTGCCTGAAGAGAGCACGGCACCTCCCAATCCCATGGTGAGCATCACGGAGATGATGATCACGTTGCGAGTATTGTTCATATCGACCTTGTTTTGCATCAAGTTCTGCACGCCCACACTGGCGATGGTACCGAAGAGTAAGAGCATGATGCCACCCAATACCGCTTGCGGAATGCTCTGCAACAAGGCACTCAACTTTCCTACGATGGAGAAGCAGATGGCAGTGGCTGCTGAGATGCGAATCACCGCAGGACTCGTCACCTTGGTAATCGACATGGCTCCTGTCACCTCGGAATAAGTCGTCTCAGGAGGACCGCCGAGGAAGGCTGATACAAGGCATGCCACTCCGTCACCCAACATGGTGCGATGGATGCCCGGCTCCTTCACGAAGTCTTTCTTAGCCACGGCGCTTACTACATAGACATCGCCGATATGTTCCAATACCGGTGCTATCGCCACGGGTATCATATAGAGGAAAGGACTCCAAGAGAAATGGGTGATGGTATCGAAAGAGATAGGGCAGGAGAACCAAGATGCCGCAGCGATACCCGAAAAGTCCACCTCGCCCATGCAGATGGCGATGATATATCCCACGACCACACCCGTGATGATGGGCACGAGCTTCATCAGTCCCTTGCAGAAGGTGAGCACGAGGATGGCGGTGATGAGGGAGGAGAAGGCGAGAATCCAGTTGGCCTTCGCCATATCCACGGCACTGCCGGAGAGGGAGAGACCGATGAGGATGATGGCTGGTCCGATGACCACTGGAGGGAAGATGCGGTCGAGCAGTTTCTTGCCTTGCCATTTCACGAGGGCACTCATCACGAAATACACCAGTGAGACGCTCGTGAGTCCGGCGATGGTTCCCGGCAATCCCCACTGTTTGCTGGCTGCGATGATAGGGGCGATGAAGGCGAAGGAGCTACCGAGGAAGATAGGTACCTTGCCGCCAGTGATGAAATGGAATAGGAAGGTTCCCACACCTGCGGTGAAGAGAGCCGTTGCAGGGTCGATGCCAATGAGGAGCGGCACCAAGACCGTTGCGCCGAAAGCCACGAAGAGGAATTGTACTCCCACGATGGTTTTCTTGGTCATTGATAATTGTTCTGTATCCATAAAACTATTGTTAAATCGTCGGCAAAAGTACTACTTTAAATCGAAACGACCAAAAATAACGTCTTGAATCTTTTGTGATTCCAAATATTATTTGTAATTTAGCGGCGTGAAAGTGTTTTGTGTGATAAAGACGAATATAACATTAGATAAATAATGGATAAACGAAACTTAGACATAGCATATTTCCTTTCGTTTTGTATTGAGCAATACAAAACGGAAAAAGGTATTTCGGGGGCTGATGCAGTTCAGGTCTTGAAGCTATATGGTGTGCTGGAGTATCTGGCGGAGCATTTCGATGTGCTGCATACGCAGAGCAAGCAATGGCTCCTCGCAGATATAGATGAATTTATTCATATCAGAAAGGACAGAAAGGAGGCTTGCAGATGAAACTCTATCATGGCAGTTTGGAAATAGTTGACCATCCCGAAATCAGAAAGGCTGTAAGAACATTGGATTATGGCGATGGTTTTTATGCCACAACATCTTTTCAGCAAGCTGAGGCTTGGGTTAGACGGCGTGCCAAGGAAAATGGTTCGGTCAAAGGCTATGTTAACGTATACGAGTTTGACTTTAGTTCTTTGAGAAAGCTAAATTCCTTGCTTTTTGCAAAGCCTTCTGATGAGTGGGTAGATTTTGTGATGGCTAATAGAACACAGAATGGTTTTACGCATTCTTATGATATAGTATATGGGCCTGTTGCCAATGATAGGGTATATGCTGCTTTTGCTTTGTATGAAGGTGGAGTACTTGGTAAGGCTTCATTGATAAGGGAATTGAAAACCTATAAGTTGGTGGATCAATATCTCTTTCATACAGAGGAAGCTTTGCGTTATTTGTTATTTATAGAAGCAAAGGAGGTAATATTATGAACTTAACTGTGAATCAAGACAACTTGTATTTCTTTCTTCCTTCTAAAGTGAGTTGGATGGCAGAGATGCTTGCTGAAGACAAAGGTATGAGCATTTCTGATGCTGTAAGTCAGATATATCAATCTGACGTTTATAAAAGATTAGAGAAAGAGAGTACAAAATTGTGGCATTTAGGGCCAGTAGATTTGTATCGTGAGATGATAAGTTAATTCTATATTTTCCCAAATGTTATGAACATAGAAACCATTCGAGAGTATTGCCTCTCCCTGCCTCTCGTGACCGAGGATTTTCCCTTCGATGAAACCACGTTGGTGTTTAGGGTCTTGGGCAAGATATTCGCTTGTCTCGACTTGGAACGCCCAGACAGGGTAACGATGAAATGCCATCCCGACTATGCCCTCGAACTACGTGAGAACCATCCCGAGATAGAACCCGCTTGGCATTGGAACAAGAAGTATTGGAACCAAGTGAACCTCACGGGGCTTCTGGAAGATGAATTGATACAAGGCTTGCTCCGCCACAGCTATAGCGAGGTGGTGAAGAAACTCAAGAAGCAGGAGAAGACGGAGCATCCGGAAGTGATGGAGGTAAAGGAGTGAGGAGTAAAGCATTTGAATTCTTCACTCTTCACTTAATTTATTTCACCCATTCCATCAAGTCATCATAATTCGTCACCTTATGATAATAGATGCCAGAGCCGGAGAGCTGGTCGAAGAGTTTGTCGGCACAGGCTATCTTGCCTTTCTCTATCTCTCGGATGTCGAGGGACGACATGCTGCCCTTGGTCTCAGCTACGAAATACACGTGCTTCACCGTGCCCTCCTTGAAGGCGATAGCCCAGTCGGGAGAATAGTTGCCCACAGGGGTAGGGATGTGGAAACCCTTTGGCAGCTTGGCATATACCGCTACGTCGGTCGAGGTATCGAGGTCTTCCACAAACTTCCTTTCCACACTCTGCTTCGCCGTTCCATCCGTAAAGACATAATCGACGATGCTCTTCTTGCCCTGGAATGCCTTGTCGAGCGAGGTATGCTTCTCCTCAGTGAAGATGGCGGAGTCGTAGCTGCCCTCTATCTCGTTGTAGCTGATGCTTTCTACGATGATGGTAGCCTTCTGCTCCATGATGAGGCGGCTCACTCGCTGGATAAACTCCTCAGGATTCATCTTGTACATATCAAACTTGCTGGGCAATATCCTTGTCAAGATGCTTGCCACCGTGCGACGAGTCAACTTGGTGTTGGCACCAATCTTCCCCAATAAGTCATACTTCACGGTACTCACGATGTCGGTATCTAGTTCATCATGTTGCATCTCCTCTTGCACCATCATGCCCTTGCCGCCCGATGTCATGTCCACATGTTTCAAGTTGTCTCGCTGCACGCCTGTCGTTACGCGATAGCTCAGTCTCGAAACGTTCAGATCGGCATTGATGGCATTCACTGCTTTCTCTATCAGTTCCTCACTGTCGAAATCCACGGTGTAGGCATACTTGTGGTTGATGCGATTCCACAACTCTTGAAATTCCTTCTTCGAGAAGTTCTCGTTCAGCGCATTCTCTGGAGTCTGCGGTGTGCTACCATTGCCGATCATGTCCTTGAGGGTAGATGGATTCCATATGCCCTGTACCAACTTATGTACCCACTTGCCGATGGATTCCAATTCCGATGGAAGGGGAGCGAGGGTATTGGAAGCGGCATCTTGGCGATATATTTCCGTCACGTGGTCGTCATCGTCGATGTAGTCGTTCTTGGCGAGATACTTGTATATCATCTTAGCCTCTTGCAGGTTGATGCTATGCTTGCTGCCATCCTCTATCACAAAGGTCTTGTCCTCGAAATAGTCGATGTCGGCTACCTTCGGACGGTCGTAAAGATCCTCGCTGATGTTCTTCTGCAAATCTTTAACGAAATCGGCATAACCTTCTGATGCTATGACGGTAAGACGATTCAGTTGATGCACTTGTCCGTTCAGCGTATCACTATCTTGGCGCACTCCCTTGCTATCCACGCAGAGGCGCAAGCCACGTCCCACTTCCTGTCGTTTTTGCGAGATGCTATTGGCTTGGCGCAATGAACAAATCTGAAAGATATTCGGATTGTCCCAACCTTCTCTCAGGGCAGAGTGGGAGAAGATGAAGCGCACTGGCGAGTAGCTTGGGTCGAGACTCAGCAGTCGCTCCTTGTCCTTCATGATGAGATCGTAGGCTGATATATCATCGCTGCCTCCAGCCCCCTTCTTCTCATCGCTGTCCTTGGCACGCTTGGTCTTCGGGTCGATGGAGAAGTAGCCCTCATGCGTCTTGCCGACTGGGATGCAACCGAGGTAAGCCATGTAGTCGGGGGCGTACAGATCCTGATTCTCCAACAACTCCGCCCGATACTCTTGCTCAAATATCTCGCCATATCTACCTAGCACGGCATTGCCCTCATCGTCATACTGACGATACTTTGCCACCTCGTCGATGAAGAAGAGCGAGAGGCACTTGATGCCTCGGTGGAAAAGGGCACTCTCCTTGCGGAAATGCGCCTTGATGGTTTCCCTTATCTGGATGCGGGCCTTGTGGTCGGCGGTCACATTGCCCACTACTTCCTTTAGCAAGAGGCTCATGCCATTGCCAAACTTCACTTGACTGCGGTTGGGATGCAGGCTATCTACGATGATGTCGGTAATCAGGAAACCCTTGTATTGCTCCATCCCTCCCGATGCGGCAAAGAGGTCGTCGCCTTCGCCCAACTTCTTGTAGATACGCTTGATGCAGCCTGCCTTGCTCTGTTGCTCTATCTCCAGTCGCACTTGCGGAGCCTTGTCCTTGGAGAGGAGCAGTTCGGCAAAGTAGATATAGCTGTCGGTGCCCTTCAGGTTCTTCAACTCAAAACCCACCACCTCTATCTTCTTCACCAGTTTGTGGTTGTAGGCATCCAGGGCATCCAATACATACACTGTGTTGTGGTGCTCCTTATGGGTGGCGGAGTAGTTGAGCGTGAAGAGCGGATTGAAGGCTTGGAGGGCAGTCTGCGTGGCTGCGCCTCCCATCTTCTGCGGTTCATCGAGGATGATGATGGGGTTGTTACCAGCAAGCACCTTGATAGGTTTGCGTGAGCCAAACTCATCTCTCTCCGAGTTGATGATGCGAGCAGCCTTGTTCTTCGCTCCCTCCTTCATGGTGTTGAAGGCTTGGGTGTTAATGATCATCACGCTGATGTCGTTGGATTGCGAAAAGGTGTCGATGTCGTTGAGGCTGCTGCTGTCATAAATGAAGTAGCGAGCCTTCTTGCCGTATTGCTCCATGAAGTGATCGATGGTGATGTCAAAACTCTTCTTCACGCCCTCTCGGATGGCGACGCTTGGCACCACTACGATAAACTTTGTCCAACCATATTGCTTGTTCAGCTCAAACATGGTCTTGATATAGACGTATGTCTTTCCGGTACCTGTCTCCATCTCCACATCAAGTTGGCAGACACCTAGCTTGCAGCAGAGTTCCTCATCCAGATGGATATTGTTTTCTGTCTGCACTTGGTGGATATTCTCGAAGATAGCTTGTCGGTCGATGGCGAGGAGGGCGTTCTTATAGCCCAGTCCGTTGACAGCCGCATCATCGGTATGGGTGTTAAAGCTAGTTTGCACCAATTTGATGTTATGCTTCTTGCTATCAACGATATACAGCTTTCCCTTGTCCATCTTGTATTCCATGTTGGCTTGGTTCGGCTGTCCCTTGAAGACGTGGATGACGCTCTCCACGGCATCGGTTTGGTATTGTTGTATCTTAAACTTTAGTTTCATAAAATGCAGTATCAGTATATCGGCTAAAATCCCTTATTTGTGGTATCTAGCCTTTTTTACCTTTTAAAGTATTTTCGTAACCGTATCTGGCGAGTAAGTCTTGAAGATTTGCTCGAAGTTGGTAGCTGTGGCATCGCTCTTCATGCTCGTATCACGCAGCACGGCATACATCGGTTGCATCTGGGCGATAGCTTTCACCACATCATCCGAAACGTCTGGGTCGAAGCAAGCCGCGAGATAATTCTCTGCCACATTGTAGATGGTTTTGCCTACTACGGTGGTAGTCTCGATTTTGCTATCGAGAGTAGCGCCGAGTTCCAGCATCACTTGGAAGAGCAAGTCCTCACCCGTACGGTCAGGCTTCACATTATTCACCTGCGAGAAGAGCGTAGCCTGCGAAATCTCCTTAGGAGAATAATAGATATCCTCCATATTGGTGGAGTCGAGCTTGAGCACACGGAAGCCAGTGTCGAGGTCTTGGGTGGTCAAAGGAGATTCCTCCTTGATTTTCTTGCCAGCTCGGCGAATGCGCTCCTTGCCGATTTCGCAGATGGTGTGTGGCTTTCCGATGGAATCCAAAAACTTGATAGCGTTTTGTGCAGTCTTCTTTGCTTTGTCTTTTGCCGTTTCAAGAACCTTGTCTATATTTTCTGGAATTTGAACCAAGATATATTTCAGATTCAAACCTTCTGCTTTTGCATTAAGTGCTAGTGTTGTTTCCGCTGATGAACCACTACCGGAGAAGAAATCCATTATATAGTCATCTTTCTCGAAAATGAAGTTAAATAATCTACTTAAGATTGTCGTTGATTTGGGATTCTGGAAAATATCTCTTGCCATGAGTGCCTCAAAAGCTTTGGTTGATGAACGACCATCCTCGTATATGACCGAACGAAGAACGTCTTTTGCATTTTCGAGCCTTTTCTTAGGCTTGATTAAGGTGGTTTCATCTGCTCCAAACATAATGTCATCATTAGCAATCATGCTTTTCATTGTTTCTTCAGGATATCTAAATCCTTTTTCGGGAATCTTGCAGACTTTCTTAGTTATAGGGTGGATTACATTATATTTATAGCCTCCAAAGGTAGTATTGGCAATATCTCCGTCATGGAAGACTCCTTTAGAATCAACGTTGTCATAATGAGTTACTCCCTTTAGTTCTTTCTTGTTTTGTTTTATCCATTCTCTTAATTTTAATTGAATAGTGGAGATGTCATTTTGGTATTCATCTTTCAGCTCGATATATTTTTCTTGTATCAATTTTGCTTTGTCACTATCTGCATACCAATTCTCTTGTGCATCTTTGTTTTTGCAATAACAAAGAATATATTCATGCTCGGTGTTAATCTGTCGTGGATTGTTATCTGTAGCTGTTTGAAGAACTATGCAGCCAGTGAAGTTTGTTACGCCGAAGATTTCATCGCAAATCTTTCTTAGGTTTTCAACTTCATGGTCATCTATAGAGATAAAGATAACTCCATCTTCTTTTAAAAAGTCTCTTGCAACTTTTAGACGAGGGTATATCATGTTTAACCAATCAGTATGAAATCTACCATTAGTTTCCATATTTGTACTCAAACGATTTCCTTGTTCATCATACTGGTCACTATTAAAGAGGTATTTATCGGCATCTTCTGCAAAGTTGTCTCCATATATAAAATCCTTGCCTGTGTTGTAAGGAGGGTCGATGTATATTATCTTTACCTTGTGGAGATAAGTCTCCTTGAGGCACTTCAATACATCGAGGTTATCTCCCTCAATATAAAGGTTTTGGGTTTTGTCGAAGTCCACGCTCTCCTCACGACAAGGGCGGAGTGTGGCATTGATAGGGGAGTTGGCCAGCAAGATAGCTTTGCTCTTGTCTGGCCATGTAAACTGGTAACGCTCCGCCTTTTCCGACATCACGCTATCGGAAAGGTTTTGCTTCAATTTCTCAAAATCAATTAGGTGCTTAGGCTGTCCGCTCACTTCGTCGATGGTTTCTGTCACGCAGTCAGGGAACAGCATAGCTATCTTGGCAATGTTGTCTTCCACACCATTGCTGCTCTGCATTCTAAGTTTTTCCATTCTGTAGGTTCTACTTTCATGTTGGTTACTACGTATATATAATAAGGTATAGCAACAAACACGAAAGCCATCTCTCTTGTGGGGGTACAATGAGCCAAGCCTCAGCGTCTTTTGCTATAGCGGTAGGTGCGTCTTGGAACTAAATGATATCGGAGTAAAACGGGTAACGACAAAGAGGTAGGATGGATGCATCATCCGGTAGCCTTCCTTCGTAAGCCTTTCTGTGAAGATAAAAAAGAAGCGTGAGCTTCCCTTATCTACACTTAGGCTTTTGCCGGGCCCGTACCAACGATAAGTTCCGCCCACGCTATAGCGCAGGCGTTTACTGAACTTACTCATTTGTCGGTACATAACTTTAATTCTGGCAAAATTTAAGTGTATTCCGAATAAATAGTAAACGCAAGTTTATATACTATGATATATTTCTTCTTTTTTTTCTGTTTCTTCTAATCTTTTCTATTTTAAAGGGTTATACATCTTCTTATGTTGTAAGCATCCATTAGTTTCTCTCATGTGAATAGTTCACATAATTGCCTAATATCTGTTCGATATGAATCACTTCTGGGCACGAATCCCAGGTAAAGCCACCGCCCATTAGATACCAGTTTTTTCTCTCCTTCACTGGCACTTTCTTCATGCTAGGGAAAGCAGAGATTGGCATTGTGATGCTGCGGCCATCTTGCAAGGTAACTTGAAACTTACCCCTTTGAGGGAATGACAAAGCCTTAATCTTAGGCTCAACATTCCAGTAACCTTCCTTCTGATACATATTCTTTATTTCTTTCCTTTTGCAAATATAGCCAAAATATAGAAGCTAAGCAAGCAATCGGGGGTGATTTTAGTATTATTTATCAGATGCCCCTATATGGACGATCGGATGTCCTTATAGGACCGATGGGAGTCGCCTATAGGCTTGTGGGGAGTCGTCTATAGGGGCGTCGGGATGCGTCCATAGGCTCGTCGGACTCATCGCTCGGGTCGAACGACCGGCTGACGGTAGTGGAACGCTCGTTCCACGGGAGTGGGACGACGAACTGACGGTAGTGAGCCGCCCTATTCATATAGATAGAACATCCGCTCCATCATCTGCCATTTCTGGTCGGATGTGGCATCGGCGGCACAGTCTTGGAACTCTGCCACGTGCTTCTCCCATTCCTCTTGTCTAGGCAGGGTGGCGAGTTTTGCCATGGCGGTATCCCAGTCGAAGTCGAGAGGAGCATCCACTATCATCACGAGGCGATTGCCCAAGATGTAGATTTCCATCTCTAGGATTCCCACGGCTTGGATGCCTTGTTTGATTTCGTCCCAGAAGTGCTCTTTGTCGTGCGCTTCCTTGTATTTCTTGATGAGCTCGGAGTCATCCTTCAACTCCATGGTCTGTACGAATCGCTTGGTCGGCAGATTGTACTGCTTGCTCTTATATCCTTCTGTTGCCATTTTATTCTTTCAGTTTAAATTAACGTGTAGAAAGCTATGACGTTTCTCTATTTTGATAAAGCTGTTTATTTCTCTATCACCCAATCCTCGATATTTCCCTGGTCCGAGTCAAAGTTGATGCCTACTTTGGTGATAGGCTTGCCGCAGAGGGCAAAACGTTGGCGATAGTCCTTGAGGTTGATTTGTGACATTGCAGTCTTGGCATCCTTGTCTAGCTTGAATTCCAAGATGAAGAGGTCTGTGCGGGTCAGTATCACCATATCCACTCTGCCATTAGGAGTGTGAATCTCCACATCTACCATGTAATCGGTGAGGAGGGAGAAGATGATGAAGAGCACTTGCTGATAATGCCCCTCGTAGTGCGTGTTGTCACAATATGGAACGGTGCCGAGGAAGGTTTTGAGCAGTTGCATGGCTTCCTCCATATCCTGTTTGTCGAGTGCTTGCGCTATGCGGCGAGCCGTGTTGGTGGTAATCAGCGTGTTGCGAGTGACATAAGCTGGAATCAAAGCCTTGGTCAGTCCCACTCTTACCTCATTGTTAGGAATGTCGAGGGTGTAGTATTTATATGCCTTGTTGTATCCCTTGATGGTGACATATCCGCTCTGGTAGAGCAGGGGAATGATGGTCGGCATGTCCTCCGTAGGGGCATCAAACTCGCTCGATGAGGCTTCCACAGGGGCAATCTCCGTAGGCAACACCTCGAATTTTCTCAGCATGTTGATGAGGTATGTTGGCGTACCCGAAGCAAACCAATAGGAGTTGAACTCCTTCTCTGACAGGCAATGCAGCAGGCTGAACGGATTGAAAATGTCTGGTGATTCCGAGGTAAAATGATAGCCATCATAGTGGCGTACCAATTCTTCTATGGCTTCCTCTTTTGTCATCTCCTGTGCTTGGGCGAGTTCCTCAATGTCTGGCTGCATTTGGCTAAGCATTTCTTTCTTCGTGATACCGCAGATGGCGGCATAGTCATTTTGCATGGAGATGTTGGTGATGTTGTTCAGTTCGCTGAAGATGCTGAGCTGGGAAAACTTGGTGATGCCTGTGAGGAAGACGAAACGGAGATATGGCTCACTGTCTTTCAGGGGACTGTAGAAGTTGCGCATGACGTTTCTCAGCACTTCCAATTCTTCATCTTTGTGGACGACATCCAATAGTGGAGCATCATATTCATCGATGAGTACCACTACTTGCTTGCCTGTCTTTTTATTGACTGTTTTGATCAAAGAACTTAGTCTGATATTGGGATCAATGGAATCGTTTTCGATGCCAAATCTGTCTTCGTTTTCCTTTAAGATATAGAGAAGATATCTTTCTAGTTGCTCTTTTTCCATGTGTTTGCCACTAGCCATGGTGAAGTGAAGCACAGGATGTTCCACCCATTCTTTCTCCAGTTTTTCCATAGCAAGACCTTTGAACAAGTCCTTCCTTCCTTCGAAATAACTCTGCATGGTAGATATGAGGAGTGACTTGCCAAAGCGACGTGGACGACTTAAGAAGAAATACTTTCCATCAGTATTTGCCATGCGATAGATGTATTCCGTCTTGTCAATGTAGAGATTGTCATTTTTACGAATCTCTGAGAATGTTTGGATTCCCAAAGGGTATAATTTTCTTGCCATAGTCTTCTTGTATTGCAATTCTTTCTGCAAAAATACGATATTTCTTCTTTCTTGCCAAAAAATAGAGCCGAAATCTTCCCTTTTCCTATCAAAAGAGACTTTTTGCTGTGATTTTTTTGTCAATTCGCTTGAAATGATTACCTTTGCACCCGCAATTGGTTCACTGCCACGTCGTGCCGACACAGGGGCGATGGTCATTTTGGTTGAAATGCCAGGATGCGTGCGTAGTGATTAAAAGGGAATCAGGTGAGAAGCCTGAGCAGTCCCGCTGCTGTAAACATCTATCCTCCTCTTGGGGGAGGGCAGGCAAGCACCAAAAGGTCACTGACATTTTTTCGGGAAGACCGCTTGCCTTGGGTCATACATTATATTATATATAGTGAGAGACGAGATGTAAGTCAGAAGACCTGCCGTTGTCATCTCTGTCATCGGAAGATGAGGGATGCTGCCATCAAGCCCCGTGGGATGGGCTTTGAAGGACGAATCATTTTATTAATAACATAGATGTATAATGAAGAGGAATGTCTTCTTAGCATTGTTGTGTGTGGGTGTGACCTCTGGTTATGCGCAGAGCATAGATAGTAACCGTTCGCATCAAGAGAAAGGATTGCATCGTGATACGCTCTCATTGGATGATGTCGTGTGTGTCGGTGAGAAACCGCATTATCTTACACCAAGTCAGACAATATCGGGGAGCACTTTGCAGAACCTTTCCACGACATCCGTGGCTGATGCCTTGAAGTACTTTTCGGGCGTACAGATAAAGGATTATGGTGGATTGGGAGGCTTGAAAACAGTCAACGTGCGTTCTCTCGGCTCGCAGCATGTCGGAGTGTATCTTGACGGTATCCGCATCACCAATGTACAAAATGGACAAGTCGATTTGGGCAAGTATTCTTTGTCCAATATGGAATCTGTATCCCTATACAATGCCAACAAGAATGAGCGATTGCAGTCGGCTTCAGAGTATGCTTCTGCTGCCACAGTCTATATGCAGACCAAACGACCAGACCGTACCACCGCACAAGTGGAGTATGGCAATGGTTCTTTCGGTTTGAATAAGGTGAAAGCTTATTTCTCGTTGAAGGATTACTTCTTCTTCGATGGTGAGTACCAGCATACGGACGGTGACTACAAATTCCGATTTCAGTCTGCTTCAGAAGATACGATTGGTGTGCGGCACAACTCAGATATCTCCTTCTATCGCTTGGAAGCTGCTGGGTTCTACAAGGGCTTGACGCTTCATGCCTACTATTACAATTCAGAACGAGGATTGCCGGGACCTGTCATCCGTCGTCTTTCCGACCAGTGGGATTCCACGGATAGGCAATGGGACCAAAACTTCTTTGCTCAGGCTTCGTATAAGAAGTTGTGGAGCAGATGGGGCTTGAAGGCGAACTTGAAGTATGCTTATGATTACTTGCACTATCTGCAAGACCCATCCACCAATGCGGCGACTATGTATTGTAATAATCACTATGCCCAGCAAGACGTGTATGGTTCGGTGGCAGGCTCCTTCAACTCGCCCTATCTTTCGGTGACGGCAAGTACCGACCTGCGATGGTCTGACCTCAATTGTGATGTCTATCGTTTCCATTATGTGTATCGCATCGACTCAAAGTCGTTGCTTTCCATCATCGGCTCTTATCGAGGTTTGGAGGCAAATGTGGCATTGCTCTATACGCATATACAAGACCATACGGTGGGGCAGGCTGGACCCTTGCAGAAACTCACACCGATGTTCCTCTTGTCGTATAAGAAAGATGATTGGATATTCCGTGCCTTCCACAAGCGCATCTTCCGAGCTCCTACGCTCAACGACTTGTACTATACCTTGGTGGGCAATACGAAGTTGAATCCGGAATATACCTCGCAATGGGATGCGGGTATCGACTATAAGGGTAAGCGATTCCATTTTGCGGTTGATGGGTATTATAACCATATTGATGACAAGATCGTGGCGATACCGATGAAGTGTCAGTTCCGCTGGTCGATGGTCAACTTTGGCAAGGTGAAGTCGTATGGTGCATCTTTCTCTGGTGGGTATAATCAGGACTGGGGCAAGTTCTCATTGGCGGCTAATGCCAACTATACCTATCAGATAGACAAGGACTATACGATGCCTTCCGACCCAGAGTACAAGAATTACATTCCGTACTCACCGATGCATTCGGGTTCGGTCATTCTTGACTTGGGATATGATTCCTATTCGCTCTGCACCTCATTCCTTTATACAGGTGAGCGCTTTGCGTTGGTGTCCAATAATGCCGACGACCTGTTGGGCGATTGGTACACGATAGACTTGAAGTTGAACAAGCGATTCAAGATAGGGAAGTATGTGTTGCAAACGACCCTTGAATGCAACAACCTGACCGATTCTCGGCATGAGGTGGTGAAACGCTATCCGATGCCAGGAAGAAACTGGAAATGTACGCTGAAGTTTGAACTTTAAAAGTGAAGAACCAATAGTGAAGAACCAACGGCATCGGCCGAAGGGAAAGATAATTCTCTTGCAAATAATTCAAGATTGGAATGAAGATTCAATTGATAAAAAATAAAGGCTGGCAAGAACACAGAGGCAGATGGGGTATTTGTCTAGTGATGCTGGTTATCTTACTTTCGGGCTGCCGTATGGAGGTGAACGATGAAGTCGTCATCTCTACACCTACGAAGACGGAGGACAAGCTCTTGATACTCTGTGAGGGATTATGGGGCATGGACAACTCCTGCATCTCTTATCTCGATCAGGGAACGCTTGTCAACAAGTGGTATCAGAAGCAAAATCCAAAGCATCGTCTGGGTGACACAGGCAATGACATCATTCAGGTAAACGATACCTTGATAGCCATCTCTGTGAACTGGTCGAACATCATCCAGTATATCTATCCTGATGGAAGGGCAATAGCTGCCACCGAGGACATCCCGAACAATCGCAAGTTGGCTACAGATGGCGACTACCTCTATTGTACCTCGTATGCCAACCATGGTTATGTGGCGAAGGTGGATGTGAGAACGAAGGAAATCGTGGATACCTGCCATGTGGGTTATGAGCCGGAGGGCATTGCCTATTACAAGGGGCGTCTCTTTGTTGCCAATACGGGTGGATATTCCTTTCAGGAGGGACATGATTATGAGACGACGGTCTCGGTGATTGATGCCCAGACGATGAAGGAGCTCAAGCGTATCGACACAGGGTGCATCAACCTCTATGGCAAGATGTCGCAATGTGGGCAGTTCATCTGCATCAACTCTTGTGGAGATTACTACGACGTGGCTCCTAAGTCGTTGGTGATGAACATGGAGAGCGAGGAGTTCAAGGTCTTCGATTTCCCTGCCACCTACAACTGTACGTATAATGGAAAGTTTTATACCATTGGTTCGGCATATTCATATAATACCGTTGAGTATCAGTACTCTATGCACACCATCAGCTTGCCTTCGATGCAGGTGGAAGAGGGGCTTTCGGAGTATGCCGAGGCGCAACCAGTCATCGAGAAGATGCAGTCGCCGTATGGCATCTACATCTCTCCTTATTCGGGTCATCTCTACGTGTCGGATGCGAGAAGTTATGCCACCAATGCCTATGTCTTTGAGTTTGACAGACAAGGACAACAACTCAACAAGTATTACTTGAATGGTTTGAATCCTGCCCACTTCTTGGCTTTGCCGTAAATGAGTTCTTTTCATGGAATGTTGGGGATTTGAGGTGGCTCTAAAATAAAGAAAAATCGCCCTCTGTAAGGGCATAGTATTAACATAAATAATAATTCATTTATGAGAAAGTATTTACTTATGATGGCAATGCCTTTCATTGCTCTTTCTGCTTTCGCCTCTAGTGAAGAGAAACCTGCGCTAAATGCGGTATGCGTGACTCTCAAGTCAGGTGAAAGCAAGTATGTGGCTTTCACTGATCGACCAAAGATTCAGACCGAGGAAGGAAAGCTATGTGTACTCTCTATGGCTGACAACAAGCAACTTGTTTTGGCTGACTGTGCTGATGTTGAGAAAATCACAGCAGAAAGCCATGATTTCACTCCTACTGGAATCAAAGATAACGTAGTTGTTGAAGGCAAGAATGTCGAGGAAATCTACAATATAGATGGTACAAAAGCCTCACATATTGTACCGGGCAAAATCTATATCATCAAGAGTAATGGTAAAACAAGAAAAGTAATCAAGTAAAAGAATTAGAAAAGTATGAAAAAGATATTTGTTTCATTGTTGATGGCAATGCCATTGGTTGCCTCTGCGCAAACTTCATTCACAGTTGAGTCTAACGGTCAGAAATACTCTTTCCCTTTGGAGAGCACGACAATAACCATCACGGACGAGCAACCTACACAGCCAGCCAAGGCTCCTGTTTATCAGTCTAATTTGAAGAGTTTGAGCCTCTTTGGTGCAGCGACTGCCTTCAAGTTAAAGTCCATGAGTTTGATTTCAGACTATGTTTGGGCGGGTAAGCTCATGCCTGTGGCAGATAAGGCCTTTAAGTTCCAAGCTACCACTAAAGCTGGTTCTGACCTTTATTATGGTCCAGAGGGTGATGCCAATACACCGATTACGGTAGCTGGTACAGCCACTAAGGGAAGTACTAAGTTCTATACCTTCGAGAGTGGTTATCAGCAGGATTCCGTGCTTGTTATCTTTAATGAGCGCACTGCACAATATAGTGTGATGGGGCTTGCTAAGGAAGTGCCGTATTATACCATCGACTTTGAGGGTAGCAAGTGGAGTGCCTTGATTGACTCTCCTGAATATGGTGGACCATTACTCTATGGCGAAAACGGTTATGGTTTCTCTACCGAAGAGGGTGTCTATGAGTGGACTGATGATGCTACTTCTTTGCATTCCAAGATCAATGGCTCTGCCGATTATGGCTATGCTTACTGGAGTGGTGGTGTGGCAGTGTCTAATTATCATTGTACGATTGCTGCAGGTGCTCCTGCAACACAGTTATCTTTGCCAACCGATACTAAGGCTCACTCTGGCAACAACTTCATCGTGGCATACGGCTATAATGATGGCAGTTGGGATTCATGCCCTGTTTTCGATTTCAAGGATGGCAAGCCGCATCAGATAAAGGGTCTCTGGATTACCAACAACTCTTATTTCCTTCACTCTTTGACTTTGGGTGATGGAATCAATCAAGCAGCAAGCGACGATACCTTTATCGATGTTACATTTGAGGGATTTGATGCTGTTGGCATTTCTCAGGGCAAGGTGAAATATCGCATTCAGGATGGTAAGAAGTCTTTGACAGATTGGGCTTACATAGACCTCTCTTCTTTGGGTGAAATCAACAGTATGAAGGTGAACTATGAGTTCTCTGACGACCAGAAGAATGACAATGGCTTCACAGCACCTGCTTATCTTGTAATTGATGATATTGAAATCTATAAATAATAATTGTATAAAATCTTGAGTATTAAGCAATTTATAGTGTCTTCGGCTTCGAATGTCAGCGGCATTCTGCTTTCTTCGGCTTTGTCTGTGCTTGCCCTCCAGGGTCAGGCGCAGACGCAGCAAGTACAGGTGCTCGAATATCATCCTGCACCAGGGCAGTTTGTCAATGCCTTGCCAGACGCTGATGAGAGTACCACGCAAGAGGAGGTGAATCGCAGATGCGAGGAACAGTTGGCAAGCGATGGACTGATACACCTTGGAACGTTCGGGGGATATATCACCGTGAAGTTCGACCATCCCATAGAAAATAAACTTGGTTCCGACATTCTGATATTGGGTAATGGCTTTTATGCCGACAACGACCCGATATATGGCCCAGCCACGATAGGTGGTTCCATAGAGCCAGGCATCGTGTACGTGGGAGTGGGCAAGAACTTGGAGGAGGCAAAATGGTATGAGCTAGCTGGCTCTGAATACTATACCTCTGAAATCCATGATTTCCAAATCACATACCATAAGCCTACCGCAGAGAGTGGTGAGCATACTCAGTTTGGTTCTTCCTACGATAACTATATCAAGTGGGAATGCTCTTGGACTGACAAGAATGGGGAGCGCCGTGACTCAACAGGCTATCATTGCAAGAATAAATACCATCGTCAATCGCATTGGCCTCTTTGGGAAGGAAAGACCGAACTAACCTTCAAGGGTGGCAAGCTACCCAATAATGCCATCGATACCAGTGGAAATGGAACCTATTGGATACTGTATCGCTATGCCAAGGATGCCTATGGTTATGTAGATGCTTCTCAAGCCAAAGACTCGCTTTATTCGTCGTTCGACATCAGTTGGGCGGTGGATGAGGAAGGTAATGAGGTCGTGCTCGATCACATAGACTTCATTCGTGTGAAGACAGGCATCTTCCAGTATTGTGGCTGGTTAGGTGAAACTTCTACTGAAATCAGTTCTATCGCCGACTTGCATCTGATTGAAGGTTATGATGATAAGCCTTTTGTTATTACGCCTCGCCAGCGTCCTATGACTGGTATCACTCGTCCAACAATACATGTTGTGGAGGATGATGTTTACTATAATCTAATGGGACAGCGAGTGCAAAACTTGGTAAAGGGACATATTTATGTTCACAAGGGCAGGAAAGTGATCTATTAGAAGCAATGCTTTGTTTAATTGTGTCTTGTATTGTTAAAAACAAGATAATTCCAATCCATGGGGGTGTTCTCTTTCGGGAGGCATCCCCTTTTGGTATTCCAACTGATGGGGGATGATATTCTCCGGATGGTAATCTCTTGTAAAACCTAGGAATGGTAGTATCTTATAAAAACAATGAAGGGTCGCTAGGCAACTGAATGCCTGCGACCCTTTTTCTAATTTATAAATGGTAAAATTGCGATTTTCCTTTTATAAATACTGAAGCTCTTGTCAGTAGATTTACTCGATGACGATCAAAGCGTCCTCTTCGAGCACTGCCTGACCAGGCTTTACGCAGATAGCTGTTACCTTGCCATCCTTCTCTGCCTCGATGTTGTTCTGCATCTTCATGGCTTCAAGGACAACAACGGTGTCACCAGCCTTCACCTCCTGACCAACAGTAACCTCGATGCTGGTGATAGTACCAGGGAGAGGAGCCTTCACTGCGTTGGCTGTGTTGACATTGGCAGCAGGAGTAGCCTCTGCATCATCAGAAGCGGCAGCTGGCTTACCGAGCACTACCTTCTTCTTCTCAGGCTCAGCTTCCTTCTCCATTTCTACCTTGTAAGCTTCGCCATTCACGTTCACGCTTGCGATGTTGTCCTCAACACCCTCAATCTGAACCTTGTATTCTTTTCCGTCGATTGTATATTTAAACTCTTTCATTTCTTTCTTTTATGGTTTAGCTGTTAAACTCAAGAACTTGGCGTTCCACATCGTCTGACGTGGCTTGATAGTGATGATGCCAGGCTCCTTGTCGTGTACGTTATTGCCCTGATACTCATAGAGTGCCATGGCAATCGCAGCATAAATATTCTTATCCATTCGTTGAATCTCCAATTATTAATTCTTAATTATTAATTCTTAATTATTAATTCTTAATTGAAAATTACATTGGCATACAGCCATGCTTCTT
>ULUS01029944.1_pt1 | contig 26869 bp, 20 predicted proteins | sample 1958761 | NCBI WGS metagenome assembly ULUS01 (sample SAMEA4835767, study PRJEB28245) | human gut metagenome | biome: gut microbiome; material: fecal sample | place: Denmark | collected 2008
TAGGAGGTAGCCAACGAGCCTCCGCATGCTTACGTACCATTTCGTCTCGCCGTCAAATCCAGTCAACCCCGAGAATTTTCTGATATTGGGTGCAAAGATAAGGCGAAAATTTGAAATTACCAAATATTTTTAGGGAAAAAACTGCCAGCATCCTCATTTTCATTATTTTTAGGTATTGCATACCTTCTTAGAAATATGTACCTTTGCAGCCTGATTTAAGATAGTAATAATGATTATGAATATGCTAAATAAGAAAATAACTTGGAGAAAACAACATAAATGGTTAGGTATCGGTATGAGCTTTTTCATGCTGATGTTCTGCTTGTCGGGTATTTTGCTCAACCACCGTTCGCTTATCAAAGATGTGGACGTGAGCAGGAAATATCTGCCAAGTCGCTATGAATTTAAGAATTGGAATGGCGGGTTGCTGAGGGGAACGCTTGCTTTGGATGATGCCATATTGATGTATGGAAACGGGGGAATCTGGCAAACGGATTCTACAGCATCCACATTCAAGGACTTTAATAAGGGGATTCCAGCAGGAGCAGACTGCCGACAGATAAGAAATGTTATCAGAACGGATGATGGTTCTGTCTGGTCGGTATCTCCATTTTCACTCTACCGGTTGGGGAGTCACAAAATATGGAAAAGCGTAACTCTTCCAACAGAGCCGGAAGAGAAGTTGAGCGACATTTCTGCTCATGGAGATACGCTTTTGGTTCTCAGCCGCTCCTATGCTTATGTTTCCTTGCCACCTTATCAGAACTTCCACCGGATAGAATTGCCTATGCCAAAGGAGTATGATGGGAAGGTTACAGTCTTTCGTACGATATGGCTGCTTCACAGTGGAGAGTTGTTTGGCAGCATTGGTAAACTCATCGTAGATGGCATTGCCATAATCCTGGTGTTGCTCTGCATCTCAGGTCTTATCTTCTGGTTAAAGCCTAAACAGAAGAGGTTGCTTCGCTTTTCGCTACAATGGCATGACAAAATAGGCCGATACACCATCATGCTTACTTTGTTGATAGCCCTGACTGGTTGGTGCCTTCGTCCACCTGTGATGATAGCCTTGGTGTTGAACAAGATGCCGTCTATTCCTGGGACGACGCTTCATAGCAAGAACCCTTGGAATGACAAACTCCGTGTGGTGCGTTATGATGAAAAGTTCGGTGACTGGCTCTTGTCAACTTCGGATGGTTTCTTTTCCGTGAATTTCCAGACAGGAAAGTTGGAGTCCATCTCCAATACTCCACCAGTCAGTGTTATGGGATTGAATGTCCTTCAGAAAAACAAAGATGGTAAATGGTATTGCGGTTCGTTTAGTGGTCTCTTTGTTTGGGATAGAGTAAAGGGGACAACCGTTGATTATTCTACCGGGAAAGCTGCTTTAAAGAACGCTGGCGCACCATTCGGAAAAAAGGCGATAGCAGGTATGAGCCAGGATTTCTCAGATACGCCTGTCATTGCTGAGTATAATGAAGGAACCGACTTTGCGCCACAACCCGCTTATATGAACCAACTGCCCATGTCATTATGGAATGTGGCTCTGGAGGCTCATAGCGGTAGAATCTTCATAGGTAGTATTGCTACATATATATTTATCTTCGTGATGGGAATACTTGCCGTATGGTGTCTTTGGTCTGGGTATGTCATTAGACTGGTGAAGAAAAAATAAAAAAAAGTTTTAATGCGTTGTTTTTATTGCCATATTGCCATATTGTATGTGCAAATGGTTGATACTCAGCGTAAAAGTACGTATGGCAATTCTCGGAAAAGCGCCGGGAATTGCCATATATCGTCATCGTTGCCTCTACTCATCTCCCAACAATCCTCTTATTTCCTGGTCGAAGTCAGAGTCAATACGTTGGGTCTTATTGAAAATTTCGTATTCTTGTTCCGCTTTCCTCTTGGCTTGTTCCGCAGAAATATTACCTTTGTCTGGTAAAATTTGGTAGCGTCGGAAAGAGAGGAATTCATTTACGCTTGCCGAGAACTGCTGCATATTAAACGTGTTTTCACGCTCAATAAGATCCTCGATATAGTCGAAGAAACCTGTGACGGCACGTTCTAATTGGCGGATTTCTTTCTCTTGCAGATAGTTCTTGGCGATGCTTACATCCGATTTTAGAACACGACCATCTGGTGCATTTTTCCAAGTGGTAAGTCCCATGTGGTCCTTAGTATGGTCAGCCTTGGAGTATATAATCTCTGCTGCTGTATGTCCAGTGATAGCATAATGGAAGCGGTTTTGAACCATTGCATAGAATTCGCGTGTGGTTGGCGAGTTCTTGTCATAGTCGGTACTACATTCTGCATAAATATCTGTTATTTGCTGCCAGATACGGCGTTCGCTTGCTCGAATAGAGCGTACACGTTCGAGTAACTCACGGAAATAGTCCTTTCCGAACACTGCCGTGCCTTGCTTCAATCGCTCATCGTCCATAGCAAATCCCTTGGTGATATATTCGTTGAGAATCTTTGTTGCCCATTGGCGGAAGCGAGTAGCCTTTAATGAAGAAACACGATAGCCAACCGCAATGATGGCATCGAGGTGATAGAAGTCCACACTATGTGTCTGCGACTTATTGGCCATGGCTCCATGCTGAGTGGTTATTTCCATTTTGGAAACAACCACTTCTTTATCCAATTCCCCTTCCTCAAAAATATTCTTCAAGTGCTTACTGATAGCTGGTACACCAACACCAAATAGCTGTGCCATAGCTTTTTGTGTACACCAAATCGTCTCGTTCTTGATAACCACCTGTACCTTGCCTTCAGAGTCAGGCATACTATACAGTAAAAATTGTATTTCGTTACTCATCTTGTTATTCCTTTTTTGCGTTATCATTAAAGTTGATGCTGTTAAGCTGTCGCATAATCTCATTCTCTAAGCGATGGCTTTCCTCGAATTGCTCTGCCAATGTATTCTTGTAATCAGTCATTCGCTTATTGAACTCCTCTTCCGTGATGTCAACATAGTCTATCTTGATGTCAAAATATTGACCGGCTGAAAGACTGTAACCCTTTTCTTTGATTTCTTCGTATGTGACGGTTACGGAGAAATCATCAATAGCTTCCTTGTTTTGGAATGTATTGACGATTTTGTCTATCTCGTCATCACGTAAGCGAACTTTCTTCAAACCATTGCTGTCTTTGTATTCCTCGCCCAATTTGCTTGCATCAATCAGTACGACTTTGTCACTGTTCTTTGAGTCGTCAAAGAATAGCACGGACACATTGGTACCTGTATTGGCAAATACGAAATCTTCCATTCCATCAATTTATTGATTTTAATGCAAATATAATGATTTATTTCGAAAAAGAAGTCATGTTGGTTGATTCTTTAACACGATATAACTAATTGACGATACTATAGATGAGTAAGAATGCACTTCTGTGAATAAAATTACTAAAGGATGACAAAGATTGATATTTGCCCTTTTCGGGCCTATCAGAGAAGCTTTCGGCTCTTTCAAGGCGATTTCTCGAAAGATATTCACCAGCGGAGCCGATTGCTATGTTTCACTCAGAATGACCACACTGGTCATGCTGAATTTAAAATATGCCCCTTTTTAAAGTGGTCTCAGAAAATAAAAAAAGTTTGAATGCGTTGTTTAAATTGCCATATTGCCATATTGTATGTGCAAATGGTTGATACTCAGCGTAAAAGTACGTATGGCAATTCTCGGAAAAGCGCCGGGAATTGCCATATATTGTTATAGTGAGAATTTAATGCTGTTTTTGCCTAATAACCAGATACTCAGTACCTTTCATCGTTCTTTTCCTCTTTAGCCCATCGATGTTCTTTAGGCATCGACCGAACGAAAGAAGGCTTTTTGCTTCCAATGATGCCCCATATTTCGCCTTTAACTCGCTAAAAATGGCAGCGGCAGTCATGAAAGTACCCTCATTTTCGTCTTCTGTTGGCGTAAAACTCTCGCTGAAGCATTGCATGATTGGATCTACTTGCTGATATCGCCTGTTGTTCTCCATGATGAGAGCAGTCTGTTCTGCATCAAAATAAGTCTTTTCTCCATTCCAGATTGCCTTTTCTGCTTGGGCAAAGAGTTGCTGATAGTTGGGGCGCACGCTTACATCAATAGGACCCGTCAGTTCGATGCCGATGAATCGGCGGTTGCCCGAAGGGTCGGTCAGGATGTCGTCCATATTGCTTGTGGCGATGAAGGAGGCGGTGCGGGGAAACTCCTGTACATGGCTGCCATAGGGGGGCTTGTATTTCACGTTTGGCAACTGGATGAGATTTTTCAGGAATCCCTGTTGTACCTTGGCTGAAATCTGGTTGAATTCATCCAGATTGATGAGTAGGCACTGGCTCATAGCCTGCAACACCTGTCTCTTCTCCGAGAGAATCAGATTATCGGTGTAGCCCCATTGCAGCTGGGGTGGAATCAGACGGCGGCAAAAAGTACTCTTGTTGTAGCCCTGTTTTGAAATGAGCAGAGGAGCCACGCTGTTGCCATACTGTCTGCCGGTGCGGTTGTGCCATTGCTCCACCATGGCTAGAAACCAGATGTAGAACCAGTCTTCCCAGTGCGGGTTGTTGGTAGGCACGGTACGTGCCAAGGCACGTATATGGTCCTTGCCGTCCCAGTTGTCATAACAGGTGAACAGGAATTCCTCTACGGGATTATAGTTCTTGATGAAATTGGATTCCAGGAAATTTCTAACGTCCTTGATGCTGACGTTGATACCTGCCAGTTGCACTTCTAGTGTCAGACTCTTCTGTACTCTCGGTTCCACGGCTTGAAATCCAATCCATTCCTTGTCCTTCGGTACATATTCGGTATATTTCATCACCATATTGTATCTCAGGTCATACTTCTCGTTCAGATATTTCATCATCTTCTCGATGTTCTCTTTCGAGCCTTTCATGCCTTTTTCTTTCTTGTCAGTCGGGTCGCTTTTAGCCTCAGGTATGGATGGGGTTGGTTCCTGAAGCATCAGTTTCTCGTCTACTTTCAAGGCGACAGCCTGAGGATTATAATAGGGTTGGGTATCGAGCGTAAGGAGGAAATAGCTTCTTATCGAAGGCTTTTGGCTGGCTATCTCGGCATGGATGACAGACTGGTAGATGGGCAGGATGTGTCGGTAGGCACTTTGGTAGAGTCGGTCGGCATGTTCTTCATCTGTAGGCAGTTCACCCTTTTCATCGGAGAATTTCACCAGTATTTCCACGCTTCTGCCATCGGCTCCGGTCAAGGCAATGAGGGTGGAGGGGAGAAAGGCAGCTTGTTTCTTCACGAGCTGGACGTCTTCTGGTTTCAGTATGTTTCTGAACGATAGGAGCAAGAGGCCGTTGAATGCCTTTATCCTGAGATTCCCGTTCTCATCTTTCTGAAACTCGGCGGCAGGGTATACCCGGTGCCAGGTGGGCATGTCTTTATACCCATCGTAACCGAAATTCATGGAAGGAACCATATCTCTGAATTTCTGGATGGTAAACTTGGAATCATCTTTGAGCATACGCTCCAAAAGGTGTCCGATACTTCTGTTGGTAACGCAAAGCTGGTGTTGCCGATTGGTTCTGATGACTGTAATTCTCATCTGTCCTGTTATTAAAGTTATTTCTTTTTCGAGTGAGGCTTACGTAATGTTTGAGTAGGGCTTACTTGGAGTTCAAAAGAGGCTCACTTGGATTTCAAAAGAGACTCATTTGGGGGGCAAAAGAGGCTCACTTGTATTTCGGAAAGCATTACTTGCTAAGCCAGGATGTATCTGAAACTGCGTCGCGACGTATCTGTTGCTGCGTCGTGACGCAGTTATTGTTACGTCGCGATGTATCAGATGCTACATCGGGACGTAATTTCTTCCGCATCGATGGCGAAGTTACGAAAAAAGATTGAAATCCCCAAGCATTGAACCGAAAAAATGCTTTTTTGCTCAATACTTTCTGTGTTTTTCTCAAAAAATGCCTCAAAAACATCCGAATATGGCAGATTTCATGGCAATATATGGCAGATAACCCCTAAAGAAAAAAGAATTGCCATACCCCTAACAGCTTTGTAATCAGAGAGATTACTGGCTGGTATGGCAATATGGCAATTCTTGAAAGGAAAATATTAAAATGAAGCAGATTGTGGAACCCTAATTTTTTCTAACATCCCATCTGTAGCAGACAGCAAATATATTGTTTCGTTAGATTTATCTATCCTCATTTGAGAGGCAATAAAGTTTAACTTGTAATTTTTCAATGCTTTTCCTGCTAAATCGTATACTTCAACAGAAGAATATCCTTTCTCTTGAGCTAGGTCTACATGACGTTGTGAAAGAAGGTATATTCTATTTCCGACAATAGTTGCATCTGAAAAATACATAATTTCATTTTCATTAACTAGTTCATTTCCTTGAACTGAGCATATTAAATCTAACTTGTTGTTGGATAAGATTTTGTAAACCTCAAATTTGTCTTTATATTGGTACGCCAAGACAGCATTGTCATTATTTAAATCATACGCAAAGTTGTTCAGGAAAGCTTTGCCTTCTTTTTGCGGATCCTCGATGACAACAGAATCTATTGGCATATTATCCTTAAAGGAATTCAAACGGAAGACGATTTTGTTAGGATGTTCGTCCGAAAAGCAAAAGTAATTTGCAAATACTTTTGGGTTATTAGCTATTCCATTTATATTAAACCTAGAATGCTCTTTTATTTGGAAATTGTAAAGCTTGTAGATATTTCTTGTTCCATTATCTAAAACATAACAGATATTCTTTTCGTTAGAAAGTAAAAGGTGGGGAGCTATCCATTCATTACCAGCATTGCCTTTTACTCCAAACTTTGCTTTAATAGAATAATTATTAGAATTCAGTACATAAAAAAAGAAACCGGAATTACTGCTCTTGCAAATTAGATTCCCATCCTTAACACCTACAAGTTCATCTATTCCTAATAAAGAGTCAAGCTCAATTCTCTCAGTTGTTAAGGATTCGCATGTCAAATCCGCCACATTATTTTTTGAGACTTTTTTACCGTTGCATCCAATAAATAGAGCAAGAGCTACAGCACACGATGCTGGAGATAAAAATATAGACTTTTTCATATACATATAATTTATATTCACCTGGATGATAGATATAACATGAAGTTATGAATTAACAGGTGCCTTGAGGTTTATATCCTTGGCGAAGAATACACTTACAATCATAAAACTCTTTTTTGCTACTTAAAAAGCCACTGATGGACCACGACCTAAATCCACCACAGCCTCCTGTTCCTCCTTCAGAGTCTGTTAAGGCTTCTACATTTTCAATGAACAGGTTGTTCGCTGAAGTTTTTTTTTGAAGGTGAATTGCCGATAATGCGGTGATACCACCACATACTAATACTAATACAAAGTAAATACTCTTTTTCATATAGATAATGAATTTAAATGTTTTATAAGATTCAGTCTTAAATTTACTGCAAAAATATAGAAAATTTGGATAGCATCCAAATCCTTTAATGTTTTTTAATATTCTGCTAAAAATACTATCTTTTTCCATCCACAATTCCTACAATATACATTTCAGGAACAAAGCCCCAGTAACGAGAGTCTTTAGAATCAAGAACATTATCACCTGCCATAAAATAATAATTATTTTGGAATCTGTAGCTTTGTATTTTACGATGAGTGATGTATACTTGTCGATGTTGCCAATCGACATAAAGATTCCCCTTCTGTTCCCATTCCAGTATCTTCCGATATATTACGGCGTTTTCAGGAGTAATGGAGATTTTGTCTCCTTTGCGTGGAATATAGAGTGGTCCAAAATTCTTGATTGTCCAGTTCTTCAGATGCTTATCGTATGGCAGGGTACGAAATGTTTCTGGCGAAATAGATGAGTCAGGTGTTTGATTCAGCAAACGTTGGTTATCAAGGTGTCCAAGTACACCCCTGTAGTTATTATTACTGTAGTAACCATTGATGATACTCACTGAATCTCCAGGTAACCCTATGCAGCGTTTGCAATAGACATAATTGATGACAAACTTAACTCTTTCTCCAACATCAGGTACGTTGAAAACCACAATGTCATTATGGCGTAAATCTCTCAAACCATTGGTTCGATATGCCTTTAGTTCCACTCCGTTTTTGTCGAAATGAAAATCACGGTAAATTCTAGCTCCCATCAAGAGTTTATTAACATAAATTCTATTACCCGGTACCAGAGTGGGGGCCATTGATTCTGTGGGAATAATAAACGAGTCAACACAAAAGGCTCGAAAAGTCAACCATAGTCCCACTAATACTATTCCCATAGAAGCTGATAATACTATAAAGCCCATTGAATTGCAAATAATCTTATACCATTTAGTTATTTTATTGTTTGTCATATCTTTTGTTGTTTAGAAACCTTTTTTCCTAAAATTGATGAATATTGGCATTATAAATATGAGGGCAGGTATGGAGAAGACCAATCCGCCAGTGACCCCTGTAGCAAAAGAAAACCAAAATGGCTCCTCTTTACCATCAATGAAAAATGGTATCAGCCCCATAATCGTAGATGCTACAGTCAGAAGTATTGGAATAATCTTATGATTGTATGCACAGATATAATCAAGCATGCTCCTCCGGTGTCTAGTTTTTTTTCTGATATTACGATATTGGCTTAATATATATATACCCGAATTTACAACGATACCCGTCAAGAGAACTAGTGATGCAAAACCACCACTTCCAAAATCTACCCCAGTAAGGCAGAAGGTGAGGAAAGTTCCCATCAATGCCACTGGCACGACAGAAATAATTACAAAAGCCAGCCTAATAGACTCAAATAGAATGGTACAAATGAAGAATACGATAATAACAACCAAAGAGAGCAACCAATAATTACTACTCTCATTGATAGGTTGAGTATAGTAAGTATTCTTACAACGATAACCCACTGGCAGTGTCTTATTAAAGTGCTTGATAACATTTTCTATATAGTTTGCCGTATACGTGTATGAGCCTAGGACATTAAAGGCAACATTGAGTACATACTCCTGATTCTCCTTAGGTATTACGTTTTTTGCCTCGCGACGTTTTATGCTCATTATCTCGGGAATAAGGACCGAACCGCTGTCAAGGGCAATCTGTTCTTTCTCCAAATGCCACAAATCAAAAGTCGCACTCGTCTTAGGAGTGAGGTATACATCGGAATTAAGATGTTGGTCTCTATAATATCCGACATAAGTCGGCATCCACATTTCACGCAAACGTGAATGTATCTCCGCAGTATTAGCATGATATACGTTCATGTTTTCCTTGTCATACTTCATATACAATTCGTCTTCTTGGTTCTCATGATTAGGGGTTTCTATCGTTAAGTCCTGCACGCGTTTGTTTTTAGACATATAGTCACTCATGTCCTCAGCCAAACGATACAGCTGTTCGTAATTGTAACCAGTAATAGTAATTCTCTCTGATCTATGTTGCAGATTGAGTGCATTGCTAAATCCACGTTCACTCACACCAAATGTAGCCCAATCAGCCCCGCCGATGGTGATGACTTTGCCTATCACATCATTCTCTAGCTGGTAAGGGAAATTGGTCTTTGCTGCATTCTTCTTAAAGTTGACCACTATTTCTCCATTCCTACCATCTATGCGTGTGGTAAAGTCTTTGATGCCATCATAACTTTTCAACATTTCTTCCACAGCAATTATCTTAGAATTTAGCTGTACTGCGGTACCTCCGACAGGCATTTTAGCCAAGATGTGCAAAACCTTTTCTTCTGCCTCTCCTCTACGGTAAGCGCTATCATGCAGATAGTCGGCAAACAGGTGTATGCAGCCACCTAGGTATTGAGATAAGAAAGGTTTGCAGTCTGCTTGAAACCAGGCACTTCCTAATGTAGAGTTATATAGGTGCTCGTACCAAGTAAGTTGTTGGGAAACTTTGTCTTTACTGAAATAAACTTCATAATCATCAGGTCCCATTTTGTCTGGCAAGGCATGGAAAGGAATACCAAAGGCGAGAACCAAAATGGCATAGTATATCCATTTTCGGCGAGACGTAAACCGAATATATCGTAAGTAGCCATGGTTCCATTTTACTATCCACCTAGCACCACGGAGTTGTTTGCGTTGGCTAGAATAATGACAGCGGTCTATGATGGCAGGAACAAAGAATAAAGCCACCAAGAGTGAAATTGCCAAATTGATGATGACAATCCATGCAAAATCATAAAGGTCTTGCTGTATTTCCTTGGGCAAAAAGAATATAATAATCATAGAGCCAATCGTAGTAAGCATGGCTGCCAATATAGACAAGAAAGCCTTACGATTATGGTAATAGCCATAGTGGTCTGCCATGACAATGGTAGAATCTATGATAAGTCCCAAAGATACGGTTATTCCAGCCAAGGAATAGATATGCAACTTGATATGAAATACCCAAAACGCAATAATGGCTATCAAAAGATTGGCAGCCAATGTTGATGTGATAATGAACAAATATTTCAAATTGCGATTAGTAATCCATACGAACACCAAGAGGATAGTTAGCGACATGAGAGTACGCCATATTAACTTAGACATCTCTTCTCGCTGCTGCTTTGCACTATCATAAGATAGCTGGATATACATCTTTTGATGAATACCTGATTTGATGTTGTCCATTTCTTTCTGAACACGATCTGATATTTTTACAACCTTGCCATCTGCTGGGATATATACATTGGCATAAATCGTATTCAGTCCATTTACACGATAATAATTATTCGGGTCTTTATCCCTTAACCGAATGGCAGCCAGATCATTTAAGTATATCATCTTGCCAGACACATTTTTCAAGGGCATTTGCTCCAAAGCCTTATCAAAGGCTGCAGTGGTAAGATGAAGGGTAATTTTCTCTTCATTTCCTCTCTCGGAGTGATGCATAACCGTTCCGATAATCTCGTCTTGTCCGATATAATTTTTAATACCTTCCGCCATATCATGGGCAGATATGCCATAAGCCGATAGCAGTATAGGGTCATAAGTGATATCCAGGTAGCTATCTGTGGTTCCTGTTATCTCTACCTTGCAAACACCATCAACTCCTTCAAGTTGACGTTGTACGTGTTGTTCTACAAAACTCTTTATCATGTCGGGTTGCATTTCTGCATTGACCTGATAAGTAAGCAAGAGTTTCTGGTCATGGTGTGAAGAGTTGTCGTCAACTACCTCTCCCCCTGAAATAGTAGGAAAAGAGATTCCTTTAGGCAATCTCCCGTAAGACTGTCTAAGTAATGAGGAAATTTCAAATCTCACAGATGAAACATCCGTCTTTTCCTTGAGCTTAACCACGATTTCATTACTGCCAAAATAGGAAGTGGAAGAAACACTCGCCACGCCTTTTAAGGCTGCGACCATACCCTCGATAGGGGAGGTCAGATTCTGTTCTATCACCTTCGCCGACACATTAGGCCATTCATAACGTATAGTCAAAGTTTTGCCTTGGCGTGGGGCAGGCTCCGTACCCACGTCTATGAGTGGAGCCACTGCCACGCCAATAATCATCAAGATGACAAAAGTCAATGTAACTGTAAACGAAGATGGTTTCATTTCTTTCTGTTATATATAGCGTAATAAATGATTGGAATATAAAATATACTGACCAACGTACCCACTATCATGCCGACTAATATGGCTAATGACAACGGAAACTGCATATCAGCTCCGATAGAACCTCTAGACATGAATGGCAAGAGAGAAAATATGGTTGTCAGGGAGGTCATTATGATTGGCATCAAGCGCTCATGTCCTGCCATGGAAATCGCTGGCATAAGCGATATTCCTTGACGACGATGCACGTTGATGGTGTCTATCTTTAAGATAGAATCATTGATTACGATACCTGCCATTACAATAATACCTGTCATAGACATAATATCTATTGATATGCCCAGAATCCAAAGAATAAGGAGTACAAAGAACACATCCACAGCTATCTCGGACAGAATAATCAGTGGCTGTATCATACTCTCAAATTGTGCTGCTAAGATGAAGAACAACAATAGCAATGCCACCACCAATACCCATATCAGTCCAACTATCATTTGACGACTATTAAAGTAATCGCCGCTAGCTACAATTCTTATATTGTCATGGCTTTCGTTATATTGGTTGATAAAGCTAAGCATTTCTCTCACTTGCTTACTTGACACATTCAGATTAATAGGATAGTATTCGCCACCATCTGAGCCGTAAAGATGCTTATAGTCGTTAACAAGATGTTCACGGAGCAGAAGACTTAGTGGCACATCCACACCATTACTATTGGTAATCGAACTAGCCAAGATGGATTGTCTGTCTGACTGACTGTTTCCTACAATCACAGGTACTGTACCAGCACCATGGTTGATACGTAACACCTCGTTGTTGCCTGATAGCTGGCGAAGTTTATCACAAAGTTGAGAATAAGTGATGCCATAGATGGTCATTTGTTCCACATCTGCAACCAACTGTAAGTTTTCTTCTGTAACAACAGACGGAATCATGATGTTAGGAAAGTGCTTGCGAAGCGTATCCGTAAACGCAATTGCCTGTGCCACTGGGATGCGATGCCCAGCATTGTCTTGTAACTTTAGGCATAGTTCTGGCTCACCAGAAGAAAATATGAGGTCGAAAAGATTTCCCGATGGGGTATACGAAACTGTAGCCTCTGGGTATTTTTCTAAGAGTTCCTTCTTTATCTCTTCTTGCATGTTTTCAAGTTTTTCGGTAGAGGCACACTTTAGATATACCAATGCCTCGGAAGATGTAATGTCCTTGGTGTGGAAAAGCAAGAAGTCTTGGGTACCTGCCATAGATGTAGAAGTGAGCAAGTCTTTATGGTACTCCCTCAATACATTTGAAATTCTCCTGTCATTTTCAGAGACAGAAATTCCTGAGTTCCAATCTACATACATCAAGGCATCGGTATAATCAACCTTTGGAATTTGTCGTTTCTCTGATACTCCATACACAATGACTAATCCTGGTATGGAAACAAGGAATACAACGATACATAAACGCATGTGTCTAAACATCCATCCTTGCGCCTTTTCATACCAACGGAAGAGTTTTGTATTTTGTTGCAATGTCAGGTGCTGTATATGATTCTCTCCCGCATGAACTTTGGCATACAAAGCACGGAAATATACAGGCAAGACCAACATGGATATGGCTAATGAAGCAAAAAGGGCTATGGTAATACCCATGCTTTGGTCAAAGAAAAGAGCTCCTGCCATTCCACCGACAAATATTAATGGAATAAACACGCTGCAAGTAGTAAGAACTGAACTGAGCATAGGGGTAAACACCTCTGCTGTACCCTGGCACACAGAGTCACTTAAAACTAGTCCACTCTTTATTTTCTGCAATACATTGTCTATCACAATGATAGAATTGTCCACAATCATACCCACACCCAAAATCAATCCCGATAGAGAAATGATATTAAGAGAAATGCCGATAAGACGAAAACATAACAAAGTGATGATTAATGACAGAGGTATTGAACAAGCCACCAATAATGCCAATCGCCATTTGCGCATAAAGAAAAGCAATACCAATGATGTGAAGAATGCTGCCGCCAACAGATTCCATTCTAGGTTGTTGATGGAATAAGCCAATAATTCCGTTTGGTCTCTGGTGATGGAAAATTCCATGTTGGGATAATTTTCCCGTAAATCGTCTATCACCCCATCTACAGCCTCTTTTAAGTCTGCCATCTGGGCATCGTTCTGTTTGATAATGGCTAATGTAACACAGTTCTTTCCATTATGCCTAATGATGTTTTTGCGAAGGGCAGGACGTTCTTCTATACGGCAGATATCTTTTAGTTGTAATAATCTGCCTGCATGTTTAATATAGATATTCTTTACATCGTCGACGTTAAGTATTTGGTTATCAAAATGAATGTTGTAACGATAAATACCATCAGCCACAGTTAATGCCGCCAATTGTATGTCATTGTCGGTAAGTGCGTTTTGCAGCTGTTCCATGGTCATTCCCAATGCTGTCATCTGATTCTCATCAGGTGTACATAATATTTCAGAGGATGTAAGTCCACTTATATCCACCATGGCAGTAGGAGGTAACTGCTCAAGACGGCGGCATACCACATTTCGTGCAAAGTCGCTTAACTGAGCAAAATGCGAAGTGGCGTCCTGCCCAGCCACCTCGTCTTTAGAATAGATGTCTAGATAAAATGCTGGAATATCAGTAGCGCTAGCCTTGATTACTTTAGGGCGATTGATGTTTTTAGGCAAGGTACCCATTGCCATATCTATCTTTTCGTTCACCTCAATGAAAAGCATATCAACATCGGCCCCTGCCTCAAACTTTAGTTGAATATTGCCAACATCCATTCGTGAATCAGAGCTGACGCTCTTGACACCTGGCACGCGAGCCAGCTGGCTACGTAAAGGTGCTATTATCTGCTTTTCCATCTCTTGAACAGAATAGCCAGGAATGTCTGCCTGTACAGTCATCTGAGGAATGTCTATGTCAGGCATCAGTGATATTGGAATATTGCGTATGCCGATGATTCCCACAACCACAATGGCTATGAGTATCATCGTTACTGCAATAGGGCGCTGAATCAGATACTTTATCATATTTTTTATTTATTGCGTTTCTTGACATTTACCTTAGTTCCATCTGCAAGGTTCAAGTTTCCTGAAGTAATAATGACATCACCATCATGTAGTTCGGTATCTTTTCGTTTACATCCAGTGATGGCATACGAATCTATATTGCTATAAGCTACGTCTACGTAAGTCCAGATAGCTTCGCCATCCTTATATTCGAACACGACCTGATAGCCATCTCGGTCTAACACCGCATCCTTAGGCACAACAAAAGAACGAGGTACGTCATTTTCAACAATGACCTTTACGTTCATGCCATCCAAAAGTTTGCCCGTGGTATTTGTGATGCGAGCTGTCATCTTGATGAGTCCTTTCTCGTTTACCGTTGGATTGATATTGATGATTTTTCCTTTATATTGTGACCCCTCATCCACAAAAGGACTCACCAGGACAGTCTGACCTATCTTTAGGTTTTTGATTTCGGCCTCCAGTACGCTAAATTCAACATCAAGTTGTGAATCGTTGATAAGCGTGCAGAGTTTTTCTATCCTCTGATTACGCTTATTGTCCAAGTCTGCGATGCGCCCTCCAAAAGGAGCTACCAAAATGCACTTTGCAGAAGCATGGCGTGCAGACTGCAACTGATACTGAGCCAAGTAAAATCCACAAGCTATTTTTGCACGATGCATTACGTCTGCTGGCACATTACTGGTGATTCCATCATATCCTAGACCGATTAGTTTGTCGGCAAGGTCAACCTTGGCTTTTTCCAATTCCTTTTGGGCTTTCTCAATGTTTATCTGGGCTTCACTTCCGTCTGTACGAGCTATCAACTGTCCCTTTTGTACTCTGCTGCCATTATGCACGTATATACTGCTAACGATTCCACCATCAGGAAATGATAGCTCGCTCTTGGCTATGGCCTTGAGTTTGCCATTACAAATGAGTTGGCGATGGAATGTCCTTGGATGGAGACATAGAGTATCGACATATATCTCGGTGGACATCTTTTCTGCATTCTCTATATTTTGGTCTTCTGCTTGCTCTTTTTTCTGTTGACACGAAGGCAAAGCCCCACCTGCAAGAATCAGCATAGCCAAGATAATGTTATAGTTTTTATTCATATCTGTACATTTTATTTGTTATGTATGAGAGCATCAAAATCAGCATTCAGTGCTCGTTTTTGCACCCAGTCGTATAAGGTATATCTACGCAAGGAATAATAGTAAGTCCAATAAGTTTTCAACTGTGTGATATATTGAGACTTCGCTGTTTCTAACTCTTGCAAGGCTGTGTTAAGTTCTGTCACGGAAATATTGCCCATCTCAAACCTTTTTTTGGTTATGTCATAGCGTTCGTGTGATATTTCCTGTGCTCTTTGCGAGGTGCGACATTGCTCAGACTGAAAACTAAACTGTAATACCTCACGTTTTATCTTTTGTATATAGTCATTGTCAGCTTGTTCTTTTTTGGTTTTTGCCAATTCCAAATTAGACTTGGCTACCATAACCTTACCTTTTTGTACTCCCCAGTCGAAGATCGGTAACGTGATACTTACACCGATAATCTCGTTGTCTTGTAAATTCCGGTATGCGGCAGTAAAACCATCTGCTGTTCGATTAAATCCCACTTCTGCATTCAACTGCATCTGTATACCTTTAGCCGATTTCGCCTTGGCTAGGTTTTGCTGGGCATTCAGTACAGCCAAGTCTTGCTCCAAAACATGTGAAGAGTTTGTCAAAGCTTTTAGTGTAACCTCATCTGCATTCAGCACCATATCCATCACGTTGGATGGAGGCGTTAACTCTACATCTTGGTAGTTTGTTACCCTAATATACGAAAAGAGATTGAACAATCCGTCATCTAGTTTTATTTTGGAATTGTTTACTTCCACTTTCGTGTTGAGCATAGACAACTCCAGTTGCAATAAGTCGCTCTTGGTGATTGTACCTAATGAAAGGCGTTTCTTGGAAATCTCGTATAAAGCCTCTAGGTCTTTGTATTTGCTTACATTCTGCTGATAATCAGACTGGGCAGAAATGGCATCAAAGTAGAGGGAAGCAACCTGTATAGCAACATCCTCTATATTCTCAAGATATACTTTCTTTGCTCTCTCGTACTCCTTGGGTTCAGACTTTTTTCTCCATTTCAGTTCATTATAAGACCGTAGAGGTTGTGCATAAGACAACTTCAGTGGAAGAGTATTATAAGTTGTCATCTTATAATCAAACTGGTCTAGTCGATACAGGTATGACTGTAAGGAGAGCGTGCCGCCAAGCGAACTAATCTGTTGGTCTACAGAAAAAGTAAACGAATTGGTCAGCGAGTTGTTGTCTACATAATTAATCTTACCATCCTCAGAGTTTCGTGCCTCCACCCGGGAATGGTTAAAGTTCATGATGCCACCTGTAATACTCATCGATGGCAATAATTCCGCACGAAACGATTTATACGCCCAATAACTAGACATAAAGCTAAATCTTGCTAATTGGGCGTCAAAAGAGTTCTGCTGAGCAATGAGGATAGCATCGTTCAGTGACATGGTCTGTCGTTGTGCACTGGCCGTTATACTCAAGGCTGTGCCAACTAATATATATAGTAATTTTCTATTCAATATCATTTTGGTTTTTGACACTGCAAATATAATATATTTTTTGCTATATTTAGCATACCAACTGTTAAAATGCAGCTTCTTGTGCATTTTTTTTCATTTCTTCTATGGCAGGTGAAGATATTTTGGGGTGAAACTCCAATATTTGTTGAGCAACACTCCTCATTCTGTTTGTATCGCCCATCTCCTTCAATGTTATCATTTTCTGATAAAGAGGGTATAACCGATTGGGAAGTCTTTGGAAAGCGATGTCATAACATTTTATTGCATCATCGTATAAGACCATTTGTCGATAGTTGTTTCCCATCAATACCCAGAACATAGGGTCATTGCTTACTTTTATACCTTGGCGTAATATGGCATTACTATCCAAGTATCTTTTATTTGCTTGGAGTAATTTTGCAAAGCTGAAGAGAAATTGTTTATCATCATTGCAGTATGGCAACAAGCGATAATCATCTGGTATAAATGACGAATGGAAAACTCCTGCCCACATCTTACTTTCTTTGTGGGCTTTTATATATGGAGTACCAAGCTTCCTACATCCAAAAATCAATACCATAGAAATCCCCCCTATAACACCGACCAACCAAGGATTTGCAGAAAACAGTTTCTTGCCAGAAGCACCTTTAGCAACGAAAAGAATACCTAATATCCTATATGGGAGCATTTGGAAAGGATAGGAGAAAAGGCTGAATATGAGTAAGGCAACCAATCCATATAATAACGTAGAGGATTTCTCATATAATTCTTTTGTCACTAATACTATAATGGCATAACATAAAGTAGCCCCAAGAATACCTTGCTCTGCACCAATTTGTAAGCCATCACAGAAAGCAAATTCTGTGACATCAGCATAATTGGAGAATAGTGCTATATGACTGGCATCGTTAAAAAAACGATACAACTGATTACCATATTCTCCAGCAAAGCCCCCAATACCCACTCCAAGTAAAGGGTGCTCTAACCACATAGCCAATGTTTGCCACCAGATAATGATTCTGCCTATGGCAGATCCCCACTTGAGGCATAACAGTATGACAGCTAAAGTTACAGCAGAGAATGCCAATACCCATCGATACTTCCATAAGTATTTCCGATAGGTACATAAAAACATCATGGCTACAACCACGAATGCACTACGACTAAATGTAATGGCAAGCATCAAACAGCCGAAAATAATCATTCCCCAGCATATAGCCTTTTCTATTTTTTCTGTAAGAGCAGTACTCTTATCTTGTATCTGTTTAAGATTGGCTAGAGCCATTACAACTCCCATGGCTATGCCAGCAGAATAGGGACCAGGATTGTTGAAAGTTCCTGTTACAGGGTAAAGATAATGATGGCTAGTACCGCTATATAATTGGTAATAGCCCCAAAATAGTTGATAACCAGCATACCCCAATATCCCCCATGCGTATATTTTATTAGGTATAGAGAAACAGCCATCTACCAACCTCACTACAATATATAATGTAAAGAGATAAGAATAAGTTAGTATTTCTCCATAGCAAGGTGCATCTGGTAGGCAATATGTCCTCAATAAGGCATACCCCCACCAGGTAAACATTAAAATATCTACGATACTTATTTTACCACCAAATTTGTTTGCCATTTCTATATTCAAAAACACGTTCTTGATTACCTCTTGTTAAATCTTTCAGATAGAGCAGACTGTTTTTGGGAACACTAAAGATTATGCTGTCTGCAGTTGCTTCTTTTGCCCCCAAAGAGTGCCATTTATTATTGTCCCAGTAATGTAATTCATACACATCTCCATTTCTGATGAAATTATCTCTATTGCGAGGAGTCAGGATAACCTTTTTTATCATTTCTGGCTTGGCAAATTTCAATCCCACCCAGCTACCAGAAGGTGCCTTACTGCTATAGGAGGTATAAAAGTCATCATCTGATGCCTTGAGTTGTTCTGTTCTCTCTTTGTTCTCACTTCCTATAACCTCGCCATTGAGCTTTATAGTATCTGTTACGGAAGCATAAAAGGAAATTTCGGCAATATCACAATTTGTGTTGTCTGCCCCCTTGTAACGCACATAACGATATGTTTTGGTTGTGTGCGGAAAAGCTACAGTGCATAGGCGTGATGGAGCTTGTCTTATCATTGCTAGGGTATCTGCATCAGAGAAGTCGACATGGTTGGCTCCTTCTACAACGCCTCCTATCATATTCTTCAAGAATGGTTCGTCAATAGAGGGAAACTTTGTGTAGAACACAGCTTTCATTATTTGCTTTTCTGGTTCGAATGGCACAAGTTTAGCTTTCCCACTCTTTAAGTAAGTGCGCATTGGCAAAGTGGAAGGTATCATCTCTCCATGATGATATTGAGCGATACAAATCACAGTACCTGCTTTGAAATTCCGAAACACAAGATGTCCATTCTTCAAAATGCAATAGTCAACCGGTATCCACTTTTGCTTTTGTGGGATGCATAGATAATATGGCTTCGACTTGTCTGTATTCTCCATCAAGGCACTTTCCTCTATGACAATCTCTGGTATTAATAGTCCGTCGGCGTAAACATCTGTCACATCCTTAAACTTGGGATACTTGAACAAAGGAGGAATTTCAGTTTTATCTTCCCCAAGTTCATCCACCCTATTTGCTTGTAAAGCAAAAGACTCCCGAAAAGCCTTGGCTTTCACGTCTTTGTATGCTGAAGCTGGAAGGAAAGTGCCAGAAGCAAGGTCTATCCATGTCTCTTTACCTGCCAGGTTGTTCCAACTATGAGGTGTGTTGTAGTCGCCGCTTAGCAGAAAATCCTTACTGCATGGTATGCCTAGAGCTCGGAAAGTGTAGAGTATGATGTCGCACATATCCCTACAGCTTCCCACATTATAGTTTATGATGCGAGGACCTATGCTTGGCAGGGAAGGCATCTGGCTAGAAAACACAGGATGTCGTTGGTATAATTTTTCAAATACGACTTTTGCGACATCTATGGGATTTGACACATGCTTTTCGATTAAACTGTCCGTTACAGGCTTCCAGCTCTCCATAATATCTTTTCTCCATTTCGTTGGGATTTCTGTTCCAACTCGATAAGGCAATACATACTCACAGAAATCATCAAAAGAAACATTCTTGCCCCATGGAAAATGTCGCCATGCTCCAAATGCCGAATCTATGTGATGTATCAATAATGCCGAATTAATATTCGTTATGTCATTCTGTACTTTTAGATTGCTTACATTTATCGCTCCATTTCGTCTAATAAAAGAATCTGCTACCAAATGAATTTCTTCTTTTAGGTGATGACTACACATTTGGTAAAGCTCTTGCATCTTTTTGATTTCAGTTCCCTCATAATAAGTATGATACGGCATATTTGAAATCAAAAAAACAGCAGCCTTATACTTCAAAGAATCATCAGCGTAATGCCGTAATACTTTTTCTAGTTCTTGTCTGTTGTTTCCAGCCAAGTTCAATGCAGCCTCTAGCCTCTCACTCTCATGATTTTGAGAGCAAGAGCCTAGGAATAGCAAAAGCAGATATAAAAAGTACAATCGTTTCTTCATTTTGTAACAATGATTTTTCTTGTGTATCCCATGCAAGAGCATAATGTTATACCTATTAATACTAAAATTAAGAGTTTCTTATTCATGAGCTTTACATAAATATAATTCTTTGTCTTTTCCCCGAATGCAACAATAGTAGGTGTTGGGATATTTAACGCTTTTGGATACAGCTAACGCATGTGCACCAATTGCGTAGTTCTTCTTGAGATTTCCCTCCCAATCAAACACCAACAGATAACCATTGTGATTTTCAAACTCGTCATTCGAAGCATTTACTAAAGTTCCATAATAGAGAAGCCCGACCTCTTTTGATGTACAATAATAATTTATGTATGTATAAGGTATCGACCTATCAAAGATAACTTCGTTGTTCTCATCTATATAATAATCGGTATCTAATTCTTTTGGACCAATAATTGCTTTTTCCATCTCAAGCATATTGTTATATAGCTCGATGGTAGATTGATGCATTGAAGCATACATAATTTTCTTGTTGTTTTGACAAGCTATGACAAGTCCACCACTAGTGATGTTTTGAGTATTAAACTTATAGCTTTTCTCTAGTCCGACTTTATAATCCTTACAGTAGAATAGTCTATTTCCTTCTTGGTGGATTTTTACTTTTTCGCTGTCAAATATATACAGATTATCCATGACTGGTTGGCCATTTAAATATGCAAAGCTAGATATGCCTCCATTAGGGATTAAATCGTATTTAGGCATATACTTTTTATTTGTCAATACAGAATCTATATCTATGTTAAATAACTTCTGTAATTGGAAGTCATATACTATGAGTTTGTCTCCAGAGACAAACGATATGCACTGTAGGACTTCATTGTGACCACGACCTATTCTAAGCAATTTGTTTTTTAAATCTTTTGTCTTTAAGTCGTATAATTCAATGAGCCATTGTCCGTCTCTGGAGAAGTTTTGAACAATTAACACACTATCTTTGTAGACATAGTATTGGTAGGTGAGAGATCTTTCTATACCTTTCAAATCTATTGTGTCTAACGATAGAACTTTCGCCTCAGACAGAACTTTCTTGTTTAAAATTCTTTCGTCTGTATGTCTACTGTTGCAACCATACAGACAAAAGAAAATTAAAAAGAGAGGAATGAATAAATTGTCTCTAATCATAGCTTACTTTTATTCCGATATATATAACAAGTATACTATAGTTGAGCGCAAACTATAACACGTCCTCCTTTTTCTATAAAAGAAGACACGTCTTTAGGTACGCTAGGCTTGTTGATGTAACCGTAGGTATCACTATCCATCCAACCGTAAAGGAAGTTCTTAGTTGCATATAGAAGATTTGGTACCCCAATGGTTATCTCTTTAGGCTTCTTTACTTTCTTTGTTTCTAAGTCATAGTAGAGCACCCCATATCTTCCCTTATATGCCAAAGAAACTAACAGGGTCGTGTCTCCTAAAAACGGGCAGTCGTCAATATAGGCATAATCTTTACTTTTACCTTCATCGTAAAGTTTTTCGAAATCACATTTGTATTCTTGTGGAACTTTCGCACCTTCAAAATTCATGTAATATGTATTGATACACTTACCATTGTCTGAGAAAATGTAGATAGAATCACTCATCTCCTTATTGTAGACAATTTTGTCATCTGTTTTTTGAAGAATGTTATTATGAGCAAGATTATCCTTGTCTTTCTCATTGAAGGACAAGAGCACTTTTTCGATATTCAAAGAGTTGTCTGTTAAGACCAACTTATTGAGACTTTTTTCCAATGCTAAAGAAAATAAGAATTTGCCATTTGATAATGTCTTAAATGAGTCGCCACGAAATTTGGTTTCTTGTACTTTAACAAACTTTCCATCGTGAGTAAAATACATCATTCGCTTCTTGCCTCTATCATAGGCATAGACGTATTGGTCGTCTATATCAAATGCCCACAAGCGAGTATACTCATTTTTGGAATTACCACGTTCGCCAAAAGTCACCAAATGTTTTCCTTGTTTATTAAATGACATAAGGATATTGCGCTCCATTTTGTCAAAGACATAAATGGTATCATTATATACCTGAATGCCTTCTATCTCCGCAAACGTCTCATCAGGCTCTTGCAACTTAATAAAATTTACATTGCCGAGAAGAGAAGACTGCAAAGAATCAACAGAAGAAATTGAAATTTCTTCTGTAGGTGCATCTCCAATATAGGAATATGACTTATTGTTGCTACATGATGCCAACAATACTATTGTCGCAAATAAAACAAACTTTTTCATACGCAAACATTAACGGCAAGAAGATTCAGTACAAGGGTTGGAATTCTCACACATACAAAATTTAGTAGTGCCAGCATGACCTGCACAGTTTTTTAACTTTGCAGGTCCAGTATTGTTTGGGCTTGTTTCTGAATCAGTTAAAGCTTCAACATTATCCTTCATAATGGATTCAGCAGATGTAGAGCAAACTACTGCACCTGTACAAGCTATCGCAAGGCAAAGTGTTCCAATTATTTTTTTGTTCATAATTGTTATATTAATATTATCGGTCTAAGACCGTTTTAAGTTCTTGAGGAATCTTATATTTTAGAAATTCTTCAGTTTGGTTGTCTAATGTGTATAGATAGCCATTCTTAAAATCTATGTCGAAAGATGTTATATGGCGCTTCATCTTTATGCTTGCTAGAGGTTTGCCTTCTAGAGAGAATAGTAGAATAGAAGGTAGTTTCTCCCTTTTAGATTGGTAAGACTTCTCTTCTTCATTGATTTGCACAACTCCAAAGCATTTGTCGAACACACTAATATTTGAAAATGTATATAGACGATTCCATCGATCTGTATTCATAATCTCATCTATATCATCTAGCTTATCTCCAACACAAACAGTTTGGGCAAATGAACCGTCAATTTTATAGATGTTTATATAGTTGAGTCCTATTGGCATTTCTATTATTCTATCATCCTTGCTAACTTTAGTAATAGTAGACAGTATATTGAAATCTTCACCTGGAACTACAGATGCAGTGTTTAGCCGAGCGAGTATCTTTGGAGTTGAGTTCTTGCCTGTTTTTAAGTCACGAATCATTCTTGTCTGTTGAGTATCTCCATTTGATAGCTCTTTTATGAAATATCTACCATCGGTTAATCTGACTACATTAAAATCATTGTTGGCTAATCCTTTTGATATAGATTTCAAAGCTAGCTTACGAGTTTTTAAAGACAGATTTACATTCATCGTCAAGATGCGGCCTTTTTGTTGATCAAAAACATCTGCCAATAATGTGTCGCCCAATTGATAGAACACAAAACCAGTCGCCAAGTCAGGGGGGAAAACAAGTTCCTCTTCACTGTTCCCTACATTTAAAAAACGCCCTAATACTTTAGGATTCTTCATCGTAGAAAATGCAAGAAAGCCATCTCCCTTTACTTTCAGAGCCATCAGCGTATCTAATACTTGAAAGCCTGTAACATTCAAAGCCTCCATCTCTATACGTTGAGGTTGTGACAACTCTATGTTTACAGGAAACTCTTTTACATATTCTACATTTCCTGTAGTCATATAACGCTCGCTCTCCTGTCTATCGTACTTTTTTGAACAAGAAAACAGAAGCAAAGTTATACTTAAAAGAATAAATATTTTCCTCATGTCTATATATTTTTTATAAATATAAGGGGAATAGCTTGCAAAGAGTACAAGCTATTCCTGCTAATGATTTAACAAGTATGAGATGGGGCGTACCAAGTGTCCGTTCCCGAAACAAAACTGCATGTTGGGCAATATCGAACCTGACAACCAGCTTTTGATGTAATGGTACTATAACATGTTCTTCCGCTACCTCCAGATTCAGAGCCAGAAAGAGCCTCAACATTCTCTAAGAACAGTAATTCGCTCGAAGAAGAAGCTGCAAAGTAACCATTAGAAAAAACCGCTGCACCAGCACAAGCTATCGCAAGGCAAAGTGCTCCTAAAAATTTTTTGTTCATAAGTATAATATCTTTAGTTGTTATTGTAAACCTATGGACTTTCCATAGATTGTTTTGATCTTATCATTCTCTATTGGGTTTCCAACAAATATTATTTGGTTCTTTTTGTCAAGAAGAAATGAGTGAAATTTCCGTTCGTTAGGAATAGAAGGGTTCGCCTTTCTGAACACATATGCAGTATCCAAATAAATGGAACTCTTCAAGTCGGTAATGCTTAGCTCTAAATTAAGATCCTCTATTTCTGATTTTTTAGGGGCTACAATAAAAATGTAGTCTATATTGATTTTCTTCTTTCGAGCTTACTTAATCAATGGATTCCAAAAACGAAGTTTGCTTAATGAGCATGGGGTGCATTCGGTGGAATCCACAAAAACTACCATTCTATATTTTTTAGTTTTTTCTTCTAGATTTTTTTTCCTACATTGCATTTGGTCAAGTTTGAGAACTATAGGAGAAGCCAACATTTCCTTAAGATGTGATTCAACCTTATGGTTTTTCGAATTACATCCAACATAGCAAAGCATCATACTTGCTAGTAAAATCATATAAAGTAGCTTAGTTTTCATTTTATCTTTTTTTTGCAAATTTAATTAATTTATCGTAAATGGCAAAATATATTATTGTTTTTTAACTATAAAATATTTGGATGGTCGTTCCGTAATTCTAATACTTGAACTTAAGTATGTTTTCTTTGTTGTCCAATGGATTCCAAGAATAAAAATAATTTCCTTTTTCATTTATCTTACATCTTAAAATGTCAGACTTTGGTACAATATGCTTAAATGGCGTTAAATTCAAGGAATATATTTCAATCTCAAATTTTGGATTATACAATTTATAATTTGAAGCTTTTGAAACAAACCCTGGTTCATACCCCATATATTGTGCAAGTATGTTCGTGTCATTTATATCCACAAAACAATAGTATATTCTTTTTGGAGCTGATAAATTTATCTTGTTTTTTACAGATTTAATATTGGTAATTTTAATTTCACCAAACTCGTTAACAGAGCCTATAGTAATTGCATTGATACATCTAAAACCAATGCAAACCTTATTTTTTTTGTAAGCAAAATGAAAATCTGCAAAATTTCGATTTTCACCATTCAACCCTAAACTGTCAAGCATGCTATAAACATATGTGGTTTTTTCTTTCTTTTCGTTATATGTCTGCAAATATTGTTCTAAAGTGTTGAAAATGATGATGGAATCATTTATTCTATATACTTCTTGCAGAGGTCCCGCAAAGGGGAGCTTCAGGGATTTGCTACTAAGAAAGGTGGCCTTTTTAGAGTCTAGTTTATATTTTAAAATTTTGTATTTGGCTTGATCTATGATTTCCAGAGTATCTCCATTCGTATTTTGTATCATATCCATGGCCATAGTTTCATTTCTTCCATGTCCTTTTACAGCAAAACTATAGAGGTGCTTATTTGTAGTTTTGTCATAAACAGAAAGCTGATTTTGATTAGCTTCTACATCATTTTGTATAACATAGTAATTTTCAAGAAATATCAAATCTAATTGCTTGGATGCGCCTTCAAGGTATGTTACAAAAGGTGTAATCTCTATTTGTTTTTGAAATTTTGCTGCATTAGAAATCTTGTCTTTAGAATTGTCACAAGAAAATAATATCAAGGAACTTATACACAGAAAGGCAAAATGAAAGAAAGCCACTACTTGGACTTTATTTAAAATATTGTACTTTTTCATGAAATCTAAAATTTGATCTACAGCGCAAAAAATGTTGCGCTGTAGATTTTTTTATATTACTTAATTATTAACACCCCCATGATTCACAACTTGAAAAATGATCATAATTACAATCACACTCAAGTATTTTATTAGTTCCCCATCCTATGTTTTTACAACCATTAGGGCATTTGGCACCACCTGTTTCTGTGCCACTGAGAGCTTCAACATTTTCCATCATCAACTCATTAGGAGATGTAGAAAAGGTTTGACTAGAATAAATTAAGCCACTTGCGCATGCTATAGCAGCGCAGACGATGTATTGATATTTCTTTTTCATCATTAAAACTATTTATGTTGTTATTTGAAAATGAGTGTCTTTTTAAATATCCTTTTGGCTTGATATCTTTACTTCACGCTCCACTCAAACAAACCGCAGGACAGAGTCTCTGGCTGCTTCAGTTCGAGCTTCACAGCCTTGGTCTTCACTTGATCGAAATTCACGATGCAGGCTACACCACGCTTGCATGGATAAG
>ULUS01012395.1_pt1 | contig 26571 bp, 23 predicted proteins | sample 1958761 | NCBI WGS metagenome assembly ULUS01 (sample SAMEA4835767, study PRJEB28245) | human gut metagenome | biome: gut microbiome; material: fecal sample | place: Denmark | collected 2008
ATATGCTCAAACGGCTTGAAATCTAAATCCGAAACTTGAGTAAAAGTACCTGTTGATCGCGATCAAGACCCTCAACGAGACCAAAAGTGACTATTGTTTGCAAACAATAGCCCCAACGAGACCTAAAAGTGCCTGTTGTTTGCAAACAACGCTTGCCCTGGGTTGGGTAGAGGTTGGGCTTTCAACCCGATTTTCTATTTGGACCTAACGATGACAAACAATCATCACTCCAAATTCCGGAAGAACCTGAAAAAAGATAGCCGTACCGTTCATCATGACAGATGTGCGGTACGGCTATCCGTAAGGTTCGTGTCTGCTGAGCGACACAGCGAACTGCTTAGCTCACCTTGTTCAGCTTCTTGATAATGGAGAAGATGAAGAGGGCGGCGAGCAGGCAGATAACCATCAGTGTGCCCCATACAATGGGCAGAGGCATATCCCACATGTGGCCGGGGATGGACACGAGTTTGTTGCCGAGGGCAGTGGCTACAAACCAACCGCCCATCATCATTCCCTTATATTTGGCAGGAGCTACTTTGGTGACGAAAGAAATGCCGATGGGGGAGAGCAGCAACTCTGCGAAAGTGAGGATAAGATATGTACTTACAAGGAGATTGGGGCTTACGTCGGCCACGTGTTCCGGATGGTTTGTGGCGGGAAGGCCGATGCTTGAAACGGTCATCAGCAGGTAAGCACAAGCTGCCACGAGCATGCCAAGACCAATCTTCACGGGAGCCTTGGGCTCCTTGCCCTTGCGTGCAAGCCATCCGAAGAGGGCTATGCTCACAGGTGTGAGAGCAACCACAAAGCATGGGTTGAACTGCTGGAAGATGGGCGCGTCAATGGCAACAACGTCTGAACCACTTTCTATGTATGTGCAGACGAGAATGGCTGCGGGCACTATGATGAGGGCTGCGTTGATGATCTTTGATTTGGTGGAGCCACCTGACAGCAAGCCGCAGATGCCGAACACCATAAAGATGCACCACACGAGGTTGATAACGCTGAACTCCATACCTGTCACACCGGTGGCAGAACGGGCTGTAAATTCATCGGCAAACCATGTGAGCGTGAGTCCGTTCTGGTGGAAAGCCATCCAGAAGAAGATGACCACGGCAAACACAAGGGTGAGGCACACGATGCGCTCTTTCGTTTCGGCAGGACTCATTTCTTCTTCCTGCACCTCTTTCGTGCCCGATTCCTTCTTCTTGTCGGCAGTCAGCACTTGCTTGTAGGTGGGGCGACCAAGGAAGTAGATGAGGATGGACACGATGACCGAAACACATGCCACGGCAAATGCAAAGTGGTAAGAGTCCGCTTTGGAGTAGCCCAGTGAAGTTTGCGCCCATGCCATGATGCGTGTAGCTGCTGTTGGAGCAAAGAGGGCGCCGATGTTAATGGCCATATAGAAGAGTGAGAAGCCCGAGTCACGCTGTGCGGAATAGCGCTTTTCGTTATAGAGGTCGCCCACCATAACTTGAAGGTTGCCCTTGAAGAAACCTGTGCCCAGACTGACAAGCAGCAGGGCAGCTCCCATGGCGGCTACGGCCACACTACCTCCACCGAGTGGAATGGACAGGAATAGGTAGCCGAGGAACATGATGAGGATGCCGATGATGACCATCTTGTTGTAGCCCCACTTGTCGGCAGCCATACCGCCGAAGAGCGGAAGGAAGTAAACGGCGGTGAGGAACCATGTGTAGATTTCGGATGCCGTGCCGGCATCGAAGCCGAAGTTCTCACCGAGGAAGAGTGCGAACACTGCGAGCATGGTGTAGTAGCCAAAACGCTCTCCGGTGTTGGCGAGTGCTAAGGTCCATAGACCTTTCGGTTGGTTTTCAAACATTTGTCTTGAGTTTTATGGTTTATATGTTTAGTTTTTTGTCTTTGTAATGTCGAAGAGATAGCTGAGTTTCACGTTCACCGTACCATTGTTCGACTTCCCGAAGTAGTCGCGCTTGGAGTTTCCGTAGATGTTGGCGAGTCCGTAGTAGTATCTGCCTTCAAGAAGAAAATGTCCTACTTTGGGGAAGCTCAGTTCAATGCCCAAGCCGGCAGCTATACCGTAGTCTATCTTTTTCTCCACGGGCATGGTCTCTTGGGCGGTAATGGTGTTGGAGCGCAGGTCAGTGGCGGGGGCATCGAGTGGATAGTTGGCTTTGGTGCTCTCGTTCAGAAAGATTCCTAATTGCGGGCCTGCCTGGAAGAAAAACTGCACGCCTTTCTTTTCTTTGCCCCATGCCAGATGGGCAAAGACAGGTATCTGCACATAGTTAATGGTGCGTTGGTATTCCTCCGCCAAGCCTGTGGCAGGGTTCACCACGGGTTGGTTTTCTGTGGTGAGAATCTTCTGCTTCCATCCCAGTTGGGCATAGTTCACTTCGGCAAGGATGGAGCAAATGGTACTGAAGTATTTCTCGCAGACGTAACGCACGGATAGTCCTCCCGTGATTCCACCCGCTTGTTTTTGGGGGACTTTCGGGTCGAAGCCCACGGAGTTCATCACATAGCCTCCGTTGACGCCCACGCTGAGATCGTTGCGGTGGCTTCCTATCTGCGCCTGAAGAGTGGCACATGTTGCGAAAAGCATTGCCACGAGAAGGGTGCGGAGCGTTGCTGACTTGTTGTTCATGAATGGTGGATGTTAATAATTGATGGCTTCAATATTGCCCGAACGGGTGTAGTGTACCAACAGGAAACTCTCGTTCTGGTAGCCGCCGTTGCCCACTTTCTTGAAGTGGAGGGGTGATTGGAGAGCTTTGTAACCCAATGATCCCTTGGCACCAGTGAAGTCCTTGCCTTGTTTGCGGTAGCCGCGGAGAAAGAACATGGCCTGGTCGTAGCCTGTAAGGGCAAAGCGCGGCAAGGCTTCCATCATGTCGGCCTTGAACCAGTTGCGATAGTTTGTGTTGATAGTCTTGGTGTCGCGTAAACCTCCATTATAATAAAAGGTGGAAGGAATGTATGTATCGTATTTAAAAAAGTTCTGCAGGTCATACTTTTCATACATTAGCCATTCCGTGTAGCCATAGAGTGAGATTCGCACGCCGGAGAGTTTTGCCAGTTTGGCAAAGGCTGCGTTGAGTTGTGGCGACTTGCCTGTGTTGAGCACTACCACGTTGGGCTTCTCGCTACTGAACGCCTTGGCAAACATGGGTTCGGAAGAATTGAGGTTGGTGATGCTGTGGCTGATACCTTTAGCCTCCAGTTGCTTGCGGAGAGGGAAAGTGAACGAACCCTTGTCGCTTGTTGCATCGTTGCAGTCGATGAACACTGCGTGGTATTGCGCAAAGCGGTCTGTGAAGGCGCGGATAGCACTCTCTGTCAACTGGGCCTGTGGCTGGTAAATCTGGAAGATATTGGAATTCTGTGCCACCTCGTTGCCTGTGATGGAGAAAGGAATGACGAGTTTGATGCCGTATGCCTTGCAGAAATCGCCTAAGGGGCTGACCATAGACGAGTAGAGCGGTCCGAAGATGATGTTGCACTTGTTGGCGCCTTCCTGAAGAAGCACGCTGCGGATGTCGGCATCCTGTGGCACGTTCCAGGCACGGACGTCAATGTGGTAGCCTTGAAGGCGAAGCTGGTCAAAGGCGAGCAACATGCCGCGGTAGTATTCCACCATGCGCCGGCCGTCGCCGTCCACGTTGTGCAGCGGCAACATCACACCTACACGGATGACTTGGCCTTGCGCCTCAGTTGCAGGCTTGGCTTGGGGTTGGCCGGCAGTCGACTTGGCCTGCGGCTGTGAAGCTTGGCTGGCGGGATAAGGGATAAAGATGTAGTCGTCTTTCTTCAGCTCATAGCCCTGTTTGTTCATCTCCGGATTGGCTTTGATAAGCTCTTCGATAGTGATGCCATAGCTCTTGGCAATGCCGAATATGGTTTCCTTTTTCTTCACCTTGTGCACCTCGCGCCACTTAGTGCTCGAGGTTTGTGCCTGCAAGTCTAATGCGAAGAACACCAGTGCAAGCGCCATGAAATATCTTAAAGTCTTGTTCATAGTTTCTTTATATCTGGTGGCAAAGGTAATAAAAAAGTTTTGAACAAGACCTAAAGGTCTACAGCGAATTGGCGCTGACGTTTCCATTTTCGTGATTCGGGGTAACTTTTCGGCCGAGATTGGATATCTGTATGGAGAAAATGCGTATCTTTGCAAGCTGATATAGGCACGCAGACGACAGACCGTGGACGTTTCTCTGCCATGAGCTTGCATTGTGTGTTTTTCAATTCACGACAACTGAGATAAAATGAAAAGGATATTTTCCCTGTTATTACTTGTGACTTTCACCGCAGTTGGTTGGGCTGACGATGTGCCCACCATCTCGCCTTCGGCTGTGTTTACCGACCCCGATGGCAATGAAGACACATCGACTGAATTTTCCGGCTCGGCACCCGTGACGGCACGTCTTAGTGCCAATCCGGAAAACGTGGGCGACTATGAGGCTCATTACGAATGGAGGTTCTACACCCAAGGCAGTGAGGATTCACCCTACTTGGTGCGCTATGACCAGGATACGGAATATACTTTTAACCAGAGCGGCACCCACATGGTGGTGTGTTATGCAGTCTTCGTTCACGGCACAGACACCATATCCTATACTAAAGACTATTGGCAGGAAACGGGTCCCATACGTGTGACTATCAGCGAGAGCAAACTTGAAATGCCCAATGCCTTCTCGCCTAATGGTGACGGCATCAACGACATATATAAGCCCAAGAGCGACTACAAGAGCATCACGGAATTTCATGCTTATATATACAATCGCTGGGGACAGAAACTCTTTGATTGGACAGACCCCTCTACGGGATGGAACGGCACCTTCAAAGGAAAGGAAGTGAAACAGGGCGTCTACTTCTGCCTGGTCAAGGCGAAGGGTGCCGACGGCAAGACGTATAAAATCAAGAAAGACGTGAACCTGCTCCGCGGATACGACGAGACGAACGGACAAGTGGAAGAGTAATACCAATATCATGCAGAAAGAAGACAACAAGATAAATGTTTGGGGAGTGCGCGTGCACAACCTCAAGAATGTGGACGTGACTATTCCCCGCAATTCGCTTACTGTCATCACGGGCCTCTCAGGTTCCGGCAAGTCGTCATTGGCTTTCGATACCATTTTTGCCGAAGGCCAGCGACGCTACATAGAAACTTTTTCGGCTTATGCCCGCAACTTCCTTGGCGGCATGGAGCGTCCTGATGTGGACAAGATAACCGGTTTGAGTCCGGTTATCAGCATAGAACAGAAGACTACCAACAAGAATCCACGGTCTACGGTAGGAACCACCACGGAAATCTATGATTATCTCAGACTTCTTTTTGCCCGTGCCGGCACGGCCTATAGTTATATGACGGGCGAAAAGATGGTGAAGTACACAGAGGAACGTGTGGTGGAGATGATTCTCCACGACTATGCCGGCAGCAAGATTCTTGTTCTCGCTCCGTTGGTTCGTAACCGCAAGGGACACTACCGCGAACTCTTCGAGAGCCTGCGCCGCAAAGGCTACCTCTATGTTCGTGTGGACGGTGAGGTAAAGGACATAGAACGTGGCATGAAGGTGGACCGCTACAAGAACCACAACATTGAACTTGTTGTGGACAGGCTCGCCGTGCAGGATAAAGATGAGGAAAGACTGCGCAAGACTGTTGCCACAGCCATGAAGCAGGGTGACGGACTCATCATGGTCATGGACAATGACACCGGTGAGGCGAAGTTTTTCTCGAAACGCCTCATGTGTCCCACCTCGGGCATCGCCTACAAATACCCGGCTCCCAACATCTTTTCTTTCAACTCTCCGGAAGGAGCCTGCCCCAAGTGCAAAGGACTTGGCTATGTTGACGAAATAGACATGGACAAGGTAATCCCTAACCCTTCACTCAACATCCGTGAAGGAGCCATTGCCCCCTTGGGCAAATACAAGAACCAACTCATCTTCTGGCAGATGGAAGCTGTTCTTGCTCCCTATGAATGCTCGCTGAAAACTCCCGTGAAGGACATTCCCCAGGAAGCCCTCGACGAACTCTTGACCGGTACGATGGGGAAGGTGAAGATCGACAAGTCGCTGGTGCATACCAATTCGGACTATTTCACGGAATACAATGGCTTGGTGGCCTACCTGCAAAATGCGATGGATTATGACGACAGCGTCTCCAACCAAAAGTGGGCCGAACGGTTCCTCACTACGGTGAAATGTCCCGACTGCCATGGACAGAAACTCAATCGTGAGGCTCTCAGCTACCGGATTTGGGACAAGAACATAGCGCAGTTGGCAGAGATGGACATTGCCGAACTCCGAGCTTGGCTCGATGAGGCAGAGGAGCATCTTGAGCCACAACAGAAGAAGATTGCTTCCGAAATACTCAAGGAAATACGCACCCGACTCGACTTCCTGCTCGAAGTAGGTCTCGACTACTTGTCACTCAATCGCCAGTCTGCCACACTTTCAGGTGGAGAAAGCCAACGCATACGTCTGGCTACACAGATCGGCTCGCAACTGGTCAATGTGCTTTACATTCTCGATGAGCCATCAATAGGACTGCATCAGCGCGACAATGAACGGCTCATACGAAGCCTGAAGGAACTGCGCGACTTGGGCAACACGGTCATCGTCGTGGAGCATGACAAGGACATGATGCTCAATGCCGACTACATAGTGGATATAGGGCCCAAGGCGGGACGCAAGGGTGGAGAAGTTGTGTTCCAGGGTACGCCACAGGAAATGCTTGCCCAGCATACCCTCACCAGCCAGTATCTCAATGGCGAGCGCACCATCGCAGTGCCCGCAACACGCCGCAAGGGCAATGGCAAGGCCATCGTCCTGCATGGCGCCTCGGGCAACAATCTCAAAGATGTCGATGTGAGTTTCCCGCTCGGTGAACTGATTGTGGTTACCGGTGTGAGCGGTTCCGGCAAGTCAACCCTCATCAACGAAACCCTGCAGCCTATACTCAGCCAGCACTTCTACCGCTCGCTCAAGCCCCCAATGCCCTACAAGTCTGTAGAAGGTCTGGAAAATATAGACAAGGTGGTCAGCGTGGACCAGTCACCGTTGGGGCGCACGCCACGTTCCAATCCTGCCACCTATACAGGCGTGTTCTCCGACATCCGCTCGCTCTTCGTAGGGCTGCCGGAAGCCAAGATACGCGGTTACAAACCAGGACGCTTCTCTTTCAACGTGAAGGGCGGACGCTGCGAGGCTTGTGGCGGCAACGGCTACAAGACCATAGAGATGAACTTCTTGCCGGATGTGATGGTGCCCTGTGAGGTGTGCCACGGCAAGCGCTATAACCGCGAGACCCTTGAGGTGCGCTACAAAGGCAAGAGCATTGCAGACGTGCTTGACATGACCATCAACCAGGCGGTGGAGTTCTTTGCCAACGTGCCGTCCATTCTTCAGAAAATCAAGACTCTGCAGGATGTAGGACTGGGATATATCAAACTCGGACAGCCTTCTACAACGCTTTCCGGAGGCGAAAGTCAGCGCGTGAAATTGGCTACCGAATTGAGCAAACGTGATACGGGCAAGACGCTCTACATCCTCGACGAGCCCACTACAGGACTTCACTTTGAAGACATCCGCATATTGATGGAAGTGCTTCAGCGCCTTGTAGACAGGGGCAACACGGTAGTGGTCATTGAGCACAACCTCGACGTCATCAAGCTCGCCGACCATATTATCGACATGGGACCGGATGGAGGACGCAAGGGCGGACACCTTGTGGCAAGCGGCACACCCGAGGAAATTGTGGCAGGCGGGAAAGGCGAAACTGCCCGATTTCTGAAGGAAGAGTTGATACAAGGTTAGTCCCTTGTCTGTTTATTCCCTATAAAGATAAGGTGAAAGGAAACCGGAGAAACTTCAGCCGGCTTCCTTTCACCTTTTTCTTTTCCTTTGCGGCAGTTGCTGGAAATCCTTCTTTTTTCGCTTTCCCCCTGTCCGTTGTGCCAAGGAATGATGGCTTGCGGGTCAACTTACCTTGGGCGCAATGATGGTCTGCACGATACCTCGCATGGCGAGATATACCAGGAGGGCGAGCCAAAGAGCGTGGTTGCCCATGATGTTCGAGCAAGAAAGATACACGGCAAAGAATGCTACAGCCGACACAACCGATGATATGAGCATGCCTCTCGTGGCAGTCATTCCGATGTAGAGTCCGTCCCACACAAAGGCTGCAAAACCTGCCATGGGAATGTATACCGCCCATGGCAGATAGGCGAGCGAGGCTTTGACCACACCATCATTGTTGGTGAGTAGGTGCAGAAACGATTCGCCGCCCCAGTGATACACACAGGTGTAAACCACTGTCATTCCCACAGCCCAAGCAAAAAGATGCCGTTTGGTGAGCTGAAACGCTTCGCCGTCGTGCGCTCCGTAGTATTTGCCGCCCACAGCCTCACCGGCATAGGCAAATCCGTCCATCACATAGGAAAAGAGAGTGAACAGTTGGAAAAGCAACGTGTTGACCGCCAGGATGACCGCTCCTTGCCGGGCGCCAGCCGAGGTGAAGAAGAGGTTGACTGCTACCAGGAAGAGTGTGCGCAGGAAAATGTCGCGGTTTACGGTGAAGAACCGTGACATGGCTGCCCGGTCCTTTAGCGCGCCAAGGCGCATATAGACCCACAGTCTGCGATAGCGCAGGCGAAGCATCAGGACTGCCAACAGGAATCCTGACCATTGGGCGGTGAGTGTGCCAAGTGCCACTCCCTCCACCTTCATGCCTCCTATATAGACAAAGGAGAGGCTTGCCACAATGTTGACCACATTCTGGAATATGGCCACCATCATGGGCAGTCGGGTGTTTTGCATGCCAATAAACCATCCTGTGAGTCCGTATAGCCCGAGCATGGCTGGTGCACCCCACACGCACACGTTGAAATAGGCGGCTGCGTAGAGGCGAATGTCGGGTGTGGGATGCATCAGCGCCAAGGCACCATGGCGGATGAAACTTTGGAGAACGATGAACAGCATGCCCACGCCGATGCCAACCGTGAGTGCCCGCACGAGCAACCGTGACAATCCTTGCCAGTCGCGGGCTCCGTAAGCCTGCGATGTCATGCCGCTTGTGCCCATGCGCAGGAACCCGAACACCCAGTAAATCACGTTGAAAATCATGCTTCCCACGGCTATGGCACCTATGTAGGCGGCACTGCCCATGTGGCCGACGATGGTCACGTCGACCAGTCCCAATAGTGGGACGGTGACGTTGCTCACGATTGAGGGTACCGCTATGTGGAGTATTTCTTGGTCTATTCTCTTCATCGTTTTTGTGTTGTTTATATGATCTATGGTGCAAAGTTACTAAACTCCGACCAATCCACCCCATGTTAACACACGATTAACTGTTTTCACAACTCGTAGAAAAAGAATGTAAATCAAAGAAAAAATATATTGTGTGCGCACACAATGCTTGATATATATCAATAAAGAGGCGCATTTTGAGTAAATATACCAATAATTGTTTGCGCACACAGGAATTAGTCATACCTTTGCAGTGTCAAAAGAAAACAAGTAAAAGTTTAGGTTTTAGTTTAGGTAAATAAAGATTGTTAGTTTGGTTATTGGTTTTAGGTAAAGATTGATTTTGTTTAGGATTTCAGGTTTTAGTTTAGGTATTAAGATTGTAAGCATATTCAGGTAACGATTTGAATAGACAATAGACTTACAAAATAAGGGTTCCAGATGACGTGGTGTCATTTGGAATTCTTGTTTTATGTGGGTTGTGGTTCATTGTTGATGCCTGAGTGTGAAGGCAATGCCATTGCCGTTGGCATAACTGAACGGCCGAGTTGCACGTGGCTAACGGCAGGTTTTTACGGTTGCCAAAACCGTGGGCAATGAGTGCCCAAGGCGTGGGCATCGATTGCCCAAATCATGGGGCTGTTTTGGGGCAATCCTTTTAACTTTTGCTGACGTGTACCTTTTCATGCCGTTTATACGCTCGTTTGGGGTGAAAAGTGATAGATATTTTCCATCTATCACTCATCTATCACTCGGTGTAATTCCTATAAAATCAGACGAAATGTGTAAAAACACAAGAAAAAGTGATAGGTGATAGATGGTTTTGAAAAATTTTACGTGCGTGCGCATGCGCGCGTAAGACAAATCAAAAAATGGCTGTACGGAATGAGAGTGTGTCTTGTCTTTCCTGAGTTTTTGCCTATAATAAACGGGCTGAATGCGTTTTCGCCGCTTTGCTTGTCATGGGCTACATACGGTTTCGGCTTTCGGTCAGCTTATCATGGAGACGATGTTTTATGGCATGAGGAGCCTTCCCCTATACCGGACAGGATCATAAAAAAGTATGGAAGGCTATGGTCGCTTCCTGTTTCCGGAAGGTAAGTCATCCCAAGTGTGGAAACCCTGGTATGCCGGTTGCCTACACCCTTCCACGTTCACCTGTATGCTGAACGAAGGACTGAAGTTGTATCTCACGGCAGCACCGATGCGGTCGCCCATGCCACCGAGGTCCATGAGCGGGTAAGGCACGCGCTTGGATTGTCTGACAATGCTCTTTTGGGCATAAATGTAGCCCTCCCAATGGTCATCAAAGCGATAGCCGAGCACGGCATTGATGCCAGCCTGTCGGCAACTCATCCGTCCCCAGTCCATGTTGTTGAAATAGCCTCCTACCGCAAGCGACAACCTTTCGGTGAGCGGCACAGCATACATCATCGAGATATGCTGGGCAAAACCCGCTCCACTCAGTCCGCCTTTGCCAAACGTAGTAGTCACCGAAGCCCCCACGTTCACGTTGAGGCCAGGATGGAGGTCCCAGTTGGAATATCCGCCCCACCACGACATGGGCCATCGTCCCATGGGTTGCACCCTTCCTGAATCGTCAAGAGCGGGTAGATGAAGCGTGGTCGTGTCTGCTGCAGTCGCTTCGGCAGGTATGTCATTGGGTGAAGTTTCAATGCGTTCACCATGATGGAGTGGGGCAGCCAGGAAACCGTCTGTCCGTTCGTAGCTGGTGATGGGGCGTGGCTGCGTGGTAATCATATTGGTGCCGGGCAACCGCTGTAGGCGTTTGTCCTGTGCGGCCAGTGTGAGAGTCGTGAGCATGAGCATAAATGTGAGTATATGTCTTTTCATAACCATTTCCTTTAGAAGGTCTTTGTGCAAAGATAACTCCAAATGAGGAAAACGCAAACAATATTCAGCCTTTTTAAGGCTTGATGTACAATGTTTACCAAATTAGCGTGAAAGAAATTGCACCGTCCGATATTTTTGTCTAATTTTGCAATCCTATATAAACAGAAACACAATGCCTATGAAATCATCCCTATTCATGCTCCTTGCCGCCTTTGGCTGGGCAACAGTTGCCCAGGCGCAGTCTGCCGACACGACCAAAGATCAGACCATAGCCGGCAAGATGGCGCGCTTTTGGAAACAGGTAAAGGACGAGGTGAGCTATACTGCCGACGGGCTCTTTTCCAAGGAAGGAAACTATAAGGTGCTTGTCGACGGCAATTACTATATGCCAGTCTATGATGTCAACCTGTATAAAGGAACCGACGGGCGCGAGATGCGCAATGAATGTGGCACACAGTTGCTCCGCAAGTATCCCTCAGCCGAAATCGTTTCTTGCGTGATTCCCCAGACCGACTGGCTCACCACCACCGAGGAGCAAGGCGGACAGGTGGTTTCCTACAAGCAGACCTTGTATTGCTATGTGCTTGCCAAGGACGGTGCCGAGGGCTACATCAACCAACGCTACGTGTTTGTGCGTAGCCGCAAGCCAGGCGAGGAGTTCGTGAATGACACCCAGTGCTGGGCCAAGCTTCAGGGCACAGACGTGATGACCGGCAAGGTGTTTGACAAGTTGACAAGCAAAAACAAAAAGAAAAAGAAATGAACCTGTTCAAGAAACTCTTCGGAATCAAGTCGGATGAAGACACCTCCGCCACCTCTCAACCCGTTACCCGCACAGAGCGCGACTTTGACGTGCTGAAATATGATGGCGTTCGCGCCATGCGCAGCCACGAGGCTGAATATGCCGTGCAGTGCTTCACCCATGCCCTCGACATTAAGGATGATCTTGAGACACGTGATTATCTGTCGCAAGTTTATGTGGCACTACGCCGTCCGGCTGATGCCTACGAGCAGTTGCGGCTCATTGCCGAGGCATGTCCCGACAACCTTCAGGTGTTCGTCAGGATGGCGCGTGTGGCATACATGATGGAGGACTACAAGGCCATGGGCGAGGCTGCCGAGAAGGCGATGCTCCTGGACCGTGATAATGCAGAGGTGAATTTCCTCTATGCCCAGTCGTGTCTGGGCATGGGCGATGTGGTCAATGCCATAGCCATGCTCACCAAGGCCGTTTCGGTGGATCCCGACTATGCGGAGGCCCTGTTGCTCCGTGGCGAAACGCTACTCAAGATGGGCGACAAAGCGGGCGCCACATCTGATGCCGACACCATGCTCAAGCTTGCTCCGCAATCGGAAGATGCCCTGCTGCTTAAGGCCAGAGTGGAGAACAGTCTGGCCCATAAGGACGAGGCTGTGGACTGGTATGGCAAGGTGCTCGATGCCAATCCCTTCCGGCTTGAAGCTTACAAGGAGCGTGGCGCCATCCGCTATGAGCGTGGCGAGAGCCAGGCGGCAGCGGAAGACATGCAGAAGGTGCTCGAACTTGAGCCCGACAAGGCACAGGACGTGAACGGGGAGTTCACGGCAGAGGGAATAGAAGACAAGCTCAACCGAAAATACAAGGAGATGAATCCTTACGGCTTCTGACAAGGGGCTGCGGAACATTGGTATAAACAAGCAAGGAGTGAAAGGATTTGACAAATGATGTTCAAATCCTTTCACTCCTTGTCTTTTTTATGGGCAGAAAGCCTTACAGTTCAGCGATGCACTCTATTTCCACGAGTGCGCCTTTGGGCAGATCCTTCACTGCCACAGCCGAACGTGCAGGGTAGGGCTGCTGGAAGAACTCGGCGTAGACCTCGTTCATGGCAGCAAAGTTGCCCATGTCTGAAAGGAATACGGTGGTCTTGATGACCTTGGAAAGGTCGGTGCCGGCCTCTTTCAGGATGGCCTGCGCATTGGTGAGCGACTGGCGTGTCTGTCCCTTGATGCCACCCTCGGCAAATTCGCCTGTGGCTGGATCTACGGGAATTTGGCCTGAGGCGAATACCATGTTGCCTACTTTGATTGCCTGGCTGTAAGGACCTATGGCCTTAGGAGCCTTTTCTGTGTGGATAGCTTCCATTGTCTTGTTGTTTTAAAAGTTTATGTTTAAATGTTTTCTCTTATCTTCATGCCATTGTCGATGAGAGCACGCTTGATGGCCTCCACGTGCTCCAGGTTCTTGGTTTCGGCAGCCAACCGGAGCACGCAGTCGGTCACGTTCTTGCTTGCCGTGTTGCGCTCGTGGTGCACGCTGATGATGTTGGCACCCATGTTGGCTATCACTTCGCACACCTTAACCAGCTGTCCGGGCTTGTCGGCCAGTTCTATGGTTAGTGTGCAGATGCGTCCGCTCTTGGCAAGACCCCGGTTGATGACTCGGCTGAGGATGGTCACGTCGATGTTGCCGCCGCTCACCACACACACCGTCTTCATGCCCTTCACCGGTACCTTGCCGAACATCACGGCAGCCACGCTTGCCGCACCGGCACCCTCGGCCACCATCTTCTCGCTCTCGATGAGGTGGAGTATGGCTGCGCATATCTCGTCTTCGCTCACCGTCACGATGTCGTCCACATAGTTGGAGCACACGTCAAAAGTTGTGGCACCCGGTTCCTTTACGGCAATGCCGTCGGCAATGGTCGACACGCTGGCGAGTTTCTCTTGCTTGTGGTCGTGCAGGCTTGCCACCATGCTTGCCGCACCGGCAGCCTGCACCCCATAGACTTTCACCTTGGGGTTGAGCGACTTGATGGCATAGGCTATACCCGAGATGAGTCCGCCGCCGCCCACCGGCACCACCACGGCTTCCACTTCGGGCAGTTGGTCGAGCAGTTCAAGACCGATGGTTCCCTGTCCGGCGATGACATTCTCGTCGTCGAAGGGATGGATGAATGTGTAGCCGTGTTCGTCGCGCAGTTGTAGCGCCTTTTGGTAGGCATCATCGTAGACACCCGGCACGAGGCACACCTCGGCACCCAACCGTTTGGTAGCCTCCACCTTGCTGATGGGTGCTCCTTCGGGCAGGCAGATGAGCGACTTGATGCCCATGGCGGTAGCGCCGAGCGCCACACCTTGTGCATGGTTGCCTGCCGAACAGGCTATCACGCCCTTTTGTTTCTCCTCTTCTGAAAGTTGCGATATTTTGTAGTAGGCACCGCGAATCTTGAACGATCCCGTCTTCTGCAGACATTCGGGTTTCAGATACACGTCACACTCGGGGTTGATCTTGGGAGCGTGCACCAAGTCGGTGCGCCTGATGATTTTGCTCAGCACATAGCGAGCCTTGTAGAAATTGTCTAAATTCAACATTTCCTTTTCCGGTTTTATATAGTCAGTGCAAAGTTAGTGTAAAAGGACGGAATATAAAATAAAATCCACGTTTTTATTTTATGGGGGTCGTGACACCTTAAATAATAGGGACCATCCGGAAATTGAGGTGATGTTTGTCGTCACGGGGGCAGAATGATGGTCATTCCGGATTTGGAATTGATACCAGATGTTGCAGTTTCCGCATGTATGCCAATCACTTCCGGACCGGATATGGTCATGATACTGTTCTGTTGCAGTTTGTTAGTGGCAGACTGTCGATGCGCTAATGGCAGAGTAACGATGCATTAGTGGCAGACTTAGGCTTGGCCCCACAGCCTGTTCACTCATTGCCACTGCCGTGGGTATCGTGTGCCCAAGCAGCAGAACAGATTTCGGGCATACCTCTTGAACTTGACAAACGGAACGGCGAATCGGTGATAGATGTGAGGGATGTCACGCCATCTATCACGCTTCTATCACTCTCTATATCTTGCTTACATACAGCAGAAAATGTCGGATAACAAGAAAAGTAATAGATAGTGGTGAGAAAACGAAAAACTTTACCTGCGCGCGTGCGCGAGATGAGCGGTCATCCGGCAAGCACCAAGACGACAACGCCCTTCATTTGAGGGCTCATACCCATAGAAACGACATCTAGGATGTGATAGACGGGCTTCCTTTCGACACGTTGCGGGCTATGTGGATGCACTTTCAACTTTTCCATAATACTTCTTTGTAGTTCAAGATAAAAGATATACCTTTGCACGAAGATAAAATATAACCATACAATAAATATGTACAGGACAAAGACATGTGGAGAGCTTCGACTCTCCGATAAGGGCAAGGAAGTGACCCTTGCCGGATGGGTGCAGCGCACACGCAAGATGGGTGGCATGACATTTGCCGATCTTCGTGACCGCTATGGCATCACGCAGCTCGTGTTTAATGAGGCAGACGACAAAGACCTGTGCGACCAGGCCAACCACCTCGGCCGTGAATACTGCATACAGGTGGAGGGCGTCGTGAACGAACGCGAAAGCAAGAACCCCAATCTCCCCACAGGAGAAATAGAGATAATAGCCAAGAAACTGGTGGTGCTCAGCCCCAGTCTCACTCCTCCTTTCACCATAGAAGACAATACAGATGGCGGCGACGACATCCGCATGAAATATCGTTATCTCGACTTGCGCCGTCCCATGGTTCGCAAGAATCTGGAGCTTCGTCACCGCATGACCATTCTTATTCGCAACTTCCTCGACTCCAAGCAGTTTATCGAGGTTGAGACTCCGGTGCTCATCGGTTCTACTCCAGAGGGTGCCCGCGACTTCGTGGTGCCGTCTCGCATGAATCCTGGACAGTTCTATGCTCTGCCTCAGAGCCCTCAGACACTGAAGCAACTCCTGATGGTGTCTGGCTTCGACCGCTATTTCCAGATAGCCAAGTGCTTCCGCGACGAGGACTTGCGTGCCGACCGCCAGCCCGAGTTCACCCAGATAGACTGTGAGATGAGTTTTGTTGACCAAGACGATGTGATCAATCTCTTCGAGGATATGGCACGTCATCTGTTCAAGGAGATTCGTGGCGTGGAACTTCCCGCCAAGCTCCAGCAGATGACTTGGCACGAGGCCATGCGTCGTTTCGGTTCGGACAAGCCGGACCTTCGCTTTGGCATGGAATTTGTGGAACTCATGGATGTGCTCAAGAAAGGTACATTCTCCGTGTTTGACAATGCTGCATACATTGGCGGTATCTGCGTGCCGGGTTGTGCCGGATATACCCGAAAGCAACTTGACCAACTCACGGAATTTGTCAAGAAACCACAGGTGGGTGCCAAGGGACTTGTCTATATCAAGTATAATGCCGACGGCACAGTGAAGTCGAGCGTGGACAAGTTCTACGATGCTGCTGCCCTTCAGGAAGTGAAAGAAAAAATGGGAGCCAAGGATGGCGACCTCGTACTCATTCTTAGTGGAGACAATGCCAACAAGACACGTGTTCAGTTGTGCTCGCTCCGTCTTGAGATGGGCGACCGTCTCGGCCTGCGCGACAAGAACAAATTCTGCTGTCTCTGGATTATTGACTTCCCGCTCTTTGAGTGGAGCGACGAGGAGCAGCGCCTCATGTCAACCCACCATCCTTTCACAATGCCTAATCCCGATGACATACCATTGCTTGAGGAACACCCCGAGCAAGTGCGTGCCAAGGCTTACGACTTCGTTTGCAACGGCGTGGAAGTAGGTGGCGGAAGCCTTCGTATACACGATTGCCAGCTGCAGGAAAAGATGTTCAAGATTCTGGGCTTCACCAAGGAACGTGCCGAGGCACAGTTCGGCTTCCTTATCAACGCATTCAAGTATGGAGCACCGCCACACGCTGGTCTTGCCTTCGGTCTCGACCGATTCGTGTCTATCCTTGCCGGACTCGACTCCATCCGTGACTGCATAGCCTTCCCCAAGAACAACAGCGGCCGTGACGTGATGCTCGACGCACCGAGTGAACTTGACCCCAAGCAACTCGACGAACTGCACCTCAAGGTAGACTTGAGTGAAGAGTAAACATAAGACGATAGCTTGACGTAAGTCAAGAAAAAACGATAAGTTACAGGATTATGGTAGAAAATGCCATTTTCCTGTAACTTTTCTTTGCCATTTAAGCTGGAAAAGATTACTTTTGCACCATAAAGAGTTTGAAATTTGAGAATTTATAATATTAAACTTTATAGATTATGGTAGAAAAGAAAACAACAGTTAAGAAGACAACAGCTGCAGCTCCCAAGAAGGCAGCAGCAAAGCCAGCCGCCAAGAAACCAACTGCCAAGAAGGCAGAGATTGCTGTGGACGGAGTGAATGTAGGCTTTAGAGCAGGTGATGTCTACCAGGCATTGTCTACCGCAGGTAAGGCTCTCAGTGTGGCAGAAATAGCCAAGGAAGCCAAAATTACCAAAGAAGAAGTGCTTCTTGGTATGGGCTGGTTGTTCAAGGAGGGTAAAATCAAGGACGACGGCAAACTCATCACTTTGGCTTAAACTTGAAATAGCCAAGGAAACCATAATGGAGGACTGGCAGGGTTTTGCCGGTCCTCCTTTTCACTTTTTATGAATTACGACAAGGATATCATCAAAATTCTCAAGGAGGCAGGCACGCAGGGACTCTCTGTGCGCAAGATAGTCATGCACGTGTATAATGCCAACAACAGCTTTTTTGACGATACGGACATCAAGGTCGTGGCACGTTACGTCTATTCTTTTCTGCAGCGCAACAGCAAGGGCGGCGACTCTATGGTTGAGCATACGGGGCAGAAAGGAATCTATAGGCTCAACATGAACTCCAGGCAAACCTCTCAGTTGATGCTGCAGTTCACAGAGATCTCGCAGGAAGACTCTGTAGCGCCTGTGCCCGAAGACAAGTCACTTTCCTTGTTCGACTGACCCGATGCGCTTTTACCGACTCACATGGCCGCAAGTGCTCGCTCCCATAACCACCCCGACCAGTTCCTTTGGAAACTTTGTCAGTTGTTCCTTTTCTCTACTTGTTTTCCTATAAAAGCCACTTTGTGGAATTTCGTTCAAGTGAAAGGATACTGGCACACGTATTATTTGAAACACCGAAAACATACTAAATACTATGGCAAAAAGATACTTATTAGGATTTGACATCGGAAGCTCTTCTGTGAAAGCTTCACTTGTTGACGTCGAGAACGGCCAGTGTGTGGCCTCGGCATTCTATCCCGAACACGAGGCACCTATCACTGCCGTTAAGGCAGGATGGGCAGAGCAGGACCCCCAGATGTGGTGGGACAATGCCAAACTCAGTCTTGCCAAAATCATGGCGGATGCCGGAGCCAAGGGTGAAGACATCAAAGCCATCGGCATCTCCTATCAGATGCATGGATTGGTTTGCGTCGACAAGGACAAGCAAGTGGTGCGCCCTTCCATCATCTGGTGCGACTCACGCGCAGTTTCCTACGGGGAGAAGGCTTTTAAAGACCTCGGCGAGCAGTTCTGTCTTGAGCACATGCTCAACTCACCAGGCAACTTTACTGCCGCCAAACTTGCTTGGGTCAAGGACAATGAACCACAGAACTATGAGCGAATAGACAAATTCATGCTTCCCGGCGACTATATAGCCATGAAACTGTCTGGCGAAATCAATACCACAGTAAGTGGACTGAGTGAAGGCATCCTGTGGGATTTTAAGGAACAGAAAGTAGCTACCTCACTCCTCGATTACTATGGAATAGATGACAGTCTTGTGGCAGATCAAGTGCCCACCTTCTCTGTGCAGGCGCAAGTGTCGGCCCAGGCTGCCACCGAGACAGGTCTAAAGGAAGGAACTCCCATCTCTTACCGAGCCGGCGACCAGCCCAACAACGCATTGAGCCTCAATGTGTTCAATCCGGGAGAGATAGCCTCAACAGCCGGAACATCCGGTGTCGTCTATGGCGTGCTGGGCGATGTAAACTATGACCCCAAGAGTCGTGTCAATACCTTTGCCCACGTCAACTACAGCTGTGAGCAAGAACGTCTTGGCGTGTTGCTTTGCATCAATGGAACAGGAATACTCAATGCCTGGGTGCGCCGCAATGTGGCACCAGAAGGTATTTCCTATGCCGAGATGAACGACCTTATAGCCAATGTTCCTATTGGCAGTGAAGGCGTGAGTGTCATTCCCTTCGGCAATGGCGCAGAGCGTGTACTCGAAAACCGGGAAACGGGTTGTTCCATCCACGGACTCAACTTTAACAAGCACAATCGTGCCCATATCATGCGTGCCGCACAGGAAGGCATCGTGTTCAGTTTCTGCTATGGCATGGAAGTGATGCAGCACATGGGAATGGACATACGCAAGATTCATGCCGGAAAGGCCAACATGTTCCTCTCTCCCATGTTCCGCGACACACTCGCCGGAGTGAGCGGTGCTACCATAGAACTCTATGATACAGACGGCAGTGTGGGCGCCGCCAAGGGCGCAGGCATGGGGTGTGGAATCTATAAGGACCATGACGAGGCTTTTGCCACACTCAAGAAACTTGCCGTCATTGAACCTTGTGAGAAGGACCGTGACGCCTATCTTTCAGCCTATGCTGCTTGGAAGGAGGCATTGGGAAAAGTGCTCTAACCATTCTGATAAAGGACAAAAACTTGCGGATTTGCAAGATTCAATAGAAAAAGGCGGCAAATTGCTGCCTTTTCCGCTTTTTATTGCTAACTTTGCGAACAAGATTAATTTAAAAGAAATGAATTATGGCACGAAATAGCAATCATTTAGTGATTATGGCAGGCGGCGTAGGTAGCCGTTTTTGGCCCATGAGTACGGAAGAAAAACCAAAGCAGTTCATTGACGTGCTTGGAGTAGGGCGTTCCCTTCTCCAACTCACCCTCGATCGTTTTGAGAGCATCTGCTTGCCGGAGAATGTATGGGTGGTGACCAACAAGCGCTATTTCGACACGGTGCGTGAACAGCTTCCAGAGGTGCCCGCATCCAACATTCTGTGTGAACCTTGCCGCCGCAACACAGCTCCTTGCATAGCCTATGTGAGTTGGCGCATCAAGTCGGTAGACCCACATGCCAACATCGTGGTTACTCCGAGTGATCATTTGGTGACCAACCCCATTGAGTTCCGGAAAGTCATTACCCAATGTCTTCAGTTCACTTCAGAGAGTGACTCCATCGTAACTCTTGGCATCAAGCCTACGCGTCCGGAGACTGGCTACGGATATATACAGGCCGACCTCGCTTCAAGCAGTGCACGCAACAAGGGCATCTTCCGTGTGGATGCTTTCCACGAAAAGCCCAACCTCCCCACAGCGAAAGAATACATCAAGGACCCCAGCTATCTTTGGAATTCGGGTATCTTTATCTGGAGTTTAAGCACCATCGTCAATGCTTTCCGTGTCTACCAACCCAATATGAGCAAGTTCTTTGAGAGCCTGATGCCTGTCTATGGCACACCGGAAGAACAAACTATCATTGACGAGCGTTATGCCGAATGTGAGAACATATCGGTTGACTATGCCATCATGGAAAAAGCAGAAGAAATCTTTGTGCGCCCGTCCGACTTCGGATGGAGTGATCTTGGCACATGGGGTTCACTCCTCACCCAAACCAAGACAGACCTTTACGGAAATGGCGTGATAGGACAGAATGTGTCGCTCTACGAGTCGCACAATTGCATTGTACACACCACACAGGAGAAGAAAGTTGTTATTCAGGGACTTGATGGTTATATCGTGGCTGAACAAAATGGCACTCTTCTCATTTGCAAACTTTCGGAGGAACAGCGCATCAAGCAATTCTCCGGCAACCAATAAAAACATTTCAACTCTAACAATCTATACTAAGACTCGGATATCAATACCTTTATATTAATTATTATAATACCTGTAATGACTATGACTAAGAAAACAGCTCTCATCACCGGCATCACCGGACAGGATGGGTCTTTCCTTGCCGAATTTCTTATCGATTAGGGTTATGAAGTGCATGGCATCTTGCGCCGTTCGTCCTCTTTCAATACCGGACCCATAGCGCATCTTTATCTGGATGAGTGGGTGAGAGACATGAAGAAAGAGCGGTTGGTAAACCTTCATTGGGGAGACATCACCGATTCGTCTTCGCTCATCCGCATCATCCGTGAAGTGAAGCCGGATGAAATATACAATCTTGCGGCGCAAAGCCACGTGAAGGTAAGTTTCGACGTACCCGAATACACGGCAGAAGACGATGCCGTAGGTGTTCTCCGTCTGCTTGAGGCTGTACGCATCTGCGGTTTGGAGAAAACATGCCTGCTTTTGGATTACCAAGAACTATCGGGAAAGCTATGGCATGTTTTGTGTGAACGGCATTCTCTTCAACCATGAAAGTGAACGGCGTGGAGAGAACTTCGTGACACGCAAAATCACGCTTGCCGCCTGTCGTATAGCACAGGGGTATCAAGACAAACTTTATCTCGGCAACCTCGATGCTCGGCGTGATTGGGGATATGCACGCGACTACGTGGAGTGCATGTGGCTCATTCTTCAGCACGACACACCAGAAGATTTTGTCATTGCTACAGGTGAAATGCATACCGTGCGTGAGTTCGCCACTCTCGCTTTTGCCGAGTTGGGCATCTGCTTGCGATGGGAAGGCAAGGGTGTTGACGAAAAAGGCATCGACGAGAAAACCGGTAAGGTGCTCGTGGAGGTAGACCCCAAGTATTTCCGTCCGTGCGAAGTGGAACAGTTGCTGGGCGATCCTACGAAAGCCAAGACAGAATTGGGATGGAATCCAACCAAGACAAGTTTCCATGAATTGGTGCGCATCATGGTGGAACACGACAAGAAGTTTGTCAAGAAACTCTATCTGAAGGCACAAATGCCTGAGTAATTTATGGCTGGTGATATGTTAGATAAAAATGCAAAAATCTATGTGGCAGGGCATCATGGATTGGTGGGCTCTGCCATTTGGAACAACTTGCTCCAACGAGGGTATACAAATCTGACAGGCAGAAGCCACAAGGAACTCGACTTGCTCGATCCTGTGGCTGTGAAGGCTTTCTTTGATGCGGAACGTCCAGATGCCGTGGTGCTTGCCGCTGCCCATGTGGGCGGCATTATGGCCAACCTCAACTATCGGGCTGATTTCATTTATCAGAATCTCCAGATTCAACAGAATGTAATAGGCGAGAGCTATTGTCACGGAGTAAAGAAACTGCTGTTTCTGGGGTCCACGTGCATCTATCCGCGCATGGCTCCACAGCCCATGAAGGAGGATGCCTTGCTTACATCTGAATTGGAATACACCAACGAACCTTATGCCATTGCCAAAATAGCAGGGTTGAAGATGTGTGAGAGTTTTGACTTGCAGTATGGCTGCAACTATGTGGCCGTGATGCCCACCAACCTTTATGGTCCCAACGACAATTTTCATTTGGAGAATAGTCATGTTCTTCCTGCCATGATACGCAAGGTGTATCTTGCCAAATGCCTTAACGAAGGCGACTGGCAGGCTGTGAAACACGATCTAAACCTTCGTCCAGTGGAGGGCGTGAATGGACAAAACACTCACGAAGAGATACTCACAGAACTGGCACGTTTCGGCATCACTCCTGAGGCTGTGACGTTGTGGGGAACGGGTACACCGCTCCGTGAGTTTCTGTGGAGCGAGGACATGGCGGATGCCAGTGTGCATGTGCTGCTCAATGTAGACTTCCAGGACACTTTCGACCCAGCCAATCCCGAAGTGCGCAATTGTCATATCAATGTGGGTACCGGACTGGAACTTACCATCCGTGAGTTGGCAGAAAAGGTGGTCGGAGAGATAGGATTCCGGGGTGAGCTGCGATGGGATGCATCCAAACCTGACGGTACACCGCGCAAACTCATTGACGTGAGCAAACTTCACCGTCTGGGATGGCATCACAAGGTGGATATCGACGAGGGTATTCATAAACTCTATGAGTGGTACAAGTTGGGTATCTGTATCAATCATCAAACAGTATAATCTTCCCCCAGAACTATATTTACGGGCAAAGTTCAGACTTTGAAATGTCTGGTCTTTGCCTGTTTTCTTTTCGGGAGGTCGTAAATTGCAGCAATACCCGATATTGCAACTTGCTTTGCATGGATAGCGAACTGAAAGCCATATACTAAAATTAAAACTTGAGTATTATATAACTATCATCAATTAACAAGTACTATGGCAAAAATCAAACAAACAAAGAAGACGCTATTCCAGTTCATGAACACCATTATTACTCAGCTGTTGAAGAACGGACAGCACCGCACCATGCAACATTACAAGACAACACTCAACACCTATACGCATTTCAGAAGAAACAGAATTCCCTCAGTGAAATTAATACAGAAGAAATTCGGACTTTTGAGGCATATCTAAAGAACGTGGTGGGAGTATGCAACAATACCAGTTCCTTTTATCTCCGTATACTCCGCGCAACCTACAACAAAGCAGTGGAGAAAGGTTTGACAATACAGCGTAATCCTTTCAGAAATGTCTATACAGGGATTGGCAAGCCCCGGAAACGTGCCATTCCAACTGCTTCTGTCTGTCAAATCAAACATATGGATTCTACCCAAGAATTTACTCCTAAGCAGGAATTGGCAAGAGATACATTTCTGTTGTGCTTCTATCTGCGGGGTATTTCCTTCATCGACTTGGCCCACCTTCGCAAATCAGACCTAAAAGACGGATACCTCCATTATACCCGTAGTAAGACAGGACAAAGGCTGACCATTCGTTGGGAAAAGGAAATGCAAAAGATAGTCGATAAATATAAGAGTCAAACAGCGTTTTCTCCTTATCTCCTTCCTTTTCTTACAGGCAATAATCATAGTCGTCAAAACAAGGCGACAGACACGAGACAAGAAGAGTTGCGTCTTTATCATAATGCCGAGACACGCATGGCTTACCACCTGAAAAAACTGGGCGCGAGGATAGGACTGCCAGGAAAATTGACTCTCTATGTTGCACGCCATTCGTGGGCAACGGCGGCAAGAGACCGCCATATTGACATTTCTGTCATCAGCGAAGCCTTGGGTCACCATTCCGAGGCCACCACACAGATATACCTTCGCTCCATTACGGCTCGGAAGTGGATGATGCCAATGCGGAAATCATGGCATCACTGTGAAATATAAGGTTCTTCCGGAATTTGGAGTGATGATTGTTTGTCATCGTTAGTCCCAAACAGAAAAGCGGGTTTTAAGCCCACACGTCATGCTAACCCGATACCACAATATCATGTATCACTCCAAATATCGGAAGAGCCAAAAATAATATCCCAGACTATTGTATATCTATGAATTTTCAGTGATTGTTTGTCTTCGAATAATCAACAGGCCAAAAGTCAAATTCTACTTTTTTAATCGTAAAAAGATTCTTTATCCTGTCTGCGCGTTGTTCACCATTACCTTCATATGCTTTCATATTGTCTTCAAAATTTTCCGATTCACAGTTTGTTTCATTAATGTATATGGTCAACACAGGCCAATTCTTCTGGTTGGGTCTTTGATATGAAATTATGATGGATTTTAAATAACATTTCCCTTCAGAATCAATAAATGGACTTGTGAAATTATAGCTAAAATGCTTGATATGAATACCTCGATTTCTAAACCGATTAACAATAAGAGCCACAGATGCTCCTTTGTTTCGATTTCCAAAATCCACAAGTTCTTGCATAAAAGCAATAGTATCTGTAACTTCTGTAATTGCAGATACGCTAAATACATTGTTACAATTCAATATTAAATAAAATAGAATGAATATTTTTTTCATTTTATGGACATTTTGTAAAAGTAAGTTTTTTATTTTTACTATTATCATACTGACTTTTTGCATCATATGAAACCGTAGATTCTTTGCCTATTTTATAAAATGATAATCCACAATCCATTAATCTTAATATAGCAGAGAGTTGTTCTTTTAGATTTGCCGTTCCCGTTCTTACCTAGTAATCTTCCAATATTGTCTGAATTTGTGACTTATCTTTAAACATCATCGTCTCCGAATCTATTTGGTCTTTAATTTCGTCATAAAATCTTGCCGCCTTGTCCCTGTCGTGTACATATAGAGCATAAAACGAATCGTCTTTCGCATTGTATACAAAAGTGGCTTTATAACCTATAATTGTCTTATCAGCTGCTTGCTTGGCTGTATACAACACATCTTGAAATGAAGGAGGGGTTCCATTGGGATGATTATGAAGTTCTGCAACAGTATGTTTTCCTACAAAATTATCCACTTTGTTTTCTGTACCCTCGACCATATCTTTCAATTCATGCTTAATTGTTGGACGACTATTAATGTCCAACCCTGGATATTTGTCCAATGTGGTCGAATACTCTATCTTTGCATCCTTAACCTTTTGTAAATATTCATCCAACGTAATGCCGTGCTTGTCGCTATCTTGCGTATTAGCCACTCTCATGCTATCAACAAGGGCATTCACCGCTTCTTTATACTGCACCTTTGGAGATGAGCAATCGTCCACAAAGTTCTTCTCATCGTTTTTCTTCGGTTTAATGGGATTAGATCCTGTTGGTGAGCCACCGGTTCCACTGCCACCACTGCCACTTCCTGTAGCAGGAAAAGCCACAGATTGCGGAGGGTAACTGTAAGTATATTGGAAAGTGATATTAAAACCCTTCTCATACACTTTCTGTCTAACTCTTTCCAAAATGTGATTCACTTTAAACTCCATAGGGTACTTGGCATAAAAATCCTCACTCATGATAAGAAACTGGACAGTCATCAAACGATACCCCTTGCTTAAACGGTAAAAGCGCATTGAGGTAGCATATTCATTATATCTAAACGACTCTTGAAAGATGTCTTCCAATGTCTTGGAACTCAATGCCACCACTTCCACCTCATCTGTCCTGGCCGGTGCCTTGTAATATTCCAAGTTAAAAGTTATACACAAATCACCCACTCTATCGAATAGAGAATATGCCCGAGATTTGCCTTGCAGAACATGGGACGTCTGAGCAATGACTTCTTCACGGGTGACTTTCACCTTGTTTTCATCTATAGCACGAGCATACTGACTCAGAGCAGACACAACCTTTTCGCCATCATCTTCCCATTTTTTGAAATTATAGGAATATATGAAGCGGCTAAATTTAGATATTCTTTCATTCAGATAAACAGAATTCATATCAATTGGCGTGCCGATACTACCCATCAATTTTCTGGCTGACATATCAGCCTGTTCTTCATCCATCGGTACGATAATGCTACCGCTTATGACATTCTCACCATTGACATACGGGAAAAGGAAATACGGTCCAAACTCACTGGTTGAACCGGTTTGCATTAAGTAAAATCGGGGAGTATTGGTACCCAAAACATTTTTTATCTTTTCATACGCATTTTCTTGCTCATGCGTCAAAAGCAAGAAAGCTTGTGCCGCTTTGTTGTCAACTGCCGCAGTATTCAATGATGAAGAAAAACGATGGTAATCTTCATTATCTTGACATGCTGTCATCAATAAAACAACGCACATGGCAAAAATTAAAAGGTTGTTTCTTTTTTGCATAGGCCGAGAGAATTATATTTCACTCTTCAATTTCTAACCGTCACAAATTTAGATAAAATTTCCGAATTATAAGCCAGTTGGGAT
>ULUS01004842.1_pt1 | contig 26567 bp, 16 predicted proteins | sample 1958761 | NCBI WGS metagenome assembly ULUS01 (sample SAMEA4835767, study PRJEB28245) | human gut metagenome | biome: gut microbiome; material: fecal sample | place: Denmark | collected 2008
TGGCAGAATTAAGTATGCACTAAATTAATTCCGCCAACAGGTGGCATTATATGATGTGATTTTCCCATCTTTCACTTTAAATAGTCCCATTCCACTGTTGTTTGAGAGAATTAGACTATTAAAATATAACAACATTTTAGTGTTGCTTGCGTAATCTTGTCCTTCATTTCTCACAAGTTTTGCTAAAGATTTCCCTCTTTTAATTCCATTTGTATTCTCATCCAAATCATTGCAATACTTATCATAAAAGTTTGCAGCCTTGTTCTTGTCAGTTATGTATAGGGCATAATAACTATCGTCTTTGTCATTGTAGACGAATGTGGCTTTATACATTCCCAAGGTAGCGTCTTTGGCGCATTTTGCCGTGAACAGGATGTCTCTGAACGATGGCGGCGTGTTGTTGGGGTGATTGTGGATATTGGAAACACTGTATTTACCAGTGATATTTTCCACTTTGTATTGTTCTCCTTTCACAATGCTGTCTATGGCATACTCACCATCATAATTGTGTAGGCTGGTGGAATATTCAATATCTGCGCCTTTGACAACTTTCAAATATTCTTCATATTTTTTTGTGCCGTAACCTATAGTTCCAATGGTCTTGCCCAACAATTCGAAAACAGCTTTGACAGAGTCAATATATTCTTTATTTGGACAAAGGCTGTCGTTGACAAACCGCAGTGTATCTTGTGTTAAATCATCATTGTTTCCAGATGACCCACTGGACGAACCGCCTGTGTAATTGCCACCAGAAGACCCTGCTCCACCACCGCCACTGCTGGGTGGCGTGTCTATTTGTGATTTGTCGGGAAGCGATATGAGATATTGCATTGATACGGTGAATTGCTTTTTGAATACTTCATCCTTAACTTCTCTTATGACAGTGTCCATAAATGCATGCCAATTCGCATAGACTTGATCCGCATTCATTATGTTGAAGACAACTACAAGTTTTTGGTAGTAGAAATGGCTGATATTTTTCACTCTCCAATACCCGATATGATTAAACGCCTTTTCCACTATGGTCATAAAGGTGTTGATGTCGAAGCCGTATGCCGTAACCTCATCGTCTGTGAAATTAGTGCCCCAATATGTACCCATAATATAGTCTATGGTGACGTAGCCCTCGGCGGTTCCAGGTATATAAGTTCGTGTGAGTATCTGTTTGTCTTCTTGTGGAATATTGTCGGAAGAGGATAGCTTTTGCGGACATACGCTTATTCTTTCGGCAAAAGATGTAAGTGAACTGTCAACGTGAATGCTTCGTTTTTTCATTTCTATCAAAGGTGAAGCATACAGCAACCGGTGGGTTATGGGAATGTCGTTGTTCAGATAGTTGCCATCTACGGAAACTGGATTCCCCAGTATTCCGTCGGTCTTTCTGCTGGTTAAATCCTGTTTCTGCTCGTCAACAGGATAAACAATGAAACCTGTAACCTCTCCGCTTGCATTGGTGTAGGGTATTTGGTAATAAACGCCAAAGTCGGTAGTAGCTCCAATCGTGGTGTATTGGAACAAGGCATGTTTCTCGTTTAGACAGCGGTCAAGCCTTTCAATACTTCCGTCTTGTTGTTCTAAAAGTCGGAGAAGTTTTTGTGCTGAAGCATTGTTCGCTGCCGCTTCACTCAAAGATTCCTTCATAAAAGAAATGTCGTCCTCTTGTTGGCAGGAAGACAAAAGGAATATTAATCCGATAAGAAAATAAAAAAAGCATTTCATAGGCAACGCTTTTCATGTTTGTGTCGTTTCTTTGAGATAAAACTGTTGCAAATATAAAAGAAATAGCAGTACGTTGTTATCGGCGTACTGCTATTTTATGGAATCTTAACAATGGGCTATTTCACCACAATCTTGCCCCCTTCCTTGACGATATTGAAGTGCCCGAGGGCGTTGAGGTTCTTCAGGGCTTCGGTGATGCTGGCGTTGCGGTCTGCCACGAAGTGCAGTTTGGTTTGCAGGGCTTGCTTGTTCTGCACTTCCACGTCTACGTTATACCACCGTCCCATCTCGCAGAGCACCTCGCGCAGCGTGATGTCGTCGAAATAGAAAATGCCATTCTTCCACTCTGTGTATTGATAGGTATCTGTTTCGGAGGTGCTAAGTGTGCCATCAGCGTTGAGTGACGTCTGCTGGTTGGGGCGGATAAGCGTGGGCGCTTGTTTGCTATTGCCTACGAGCAGTTTGCCTTCCACCAATGTGACGTTGGCGTGGCTGGCATCGTATGACCGCACGTCAAAGGAAGTGCCGATAGCCTTTGCCTCAAAATAGTCGGTCTTCACCACGAACGGATGAGCCGGATCATGATGAACGTCGAAATAAGCCTCGCCCTTGAGATACACTTCACGGCGGTTGGCGGCAAATTGACTGGGGAAACTGAAAGTGCTTCTGGCATTAAGCTTCACCACAGTGCCGTCGGGCAACAACAGGGTGAAGAACTTGCCGCTTGGTGTCTTGATAGTGTTCATCTCTTTTGCCGAAGATTTGGCAACATGGATGTCCCCACCTTTTATATATAAGGACGTAGACTTCTTGCCGCCTGTGGTCATGCTCAACTGGTTGTCGGCAGAAGCCGAGAAGAACGGCTTGGCTGTGGGGTGGGGCAAGTCGGACTTGGGACGAAGGATAAACACGCATGCCACCACGGCGGCAGCCACGGCGATGGTGGAAATGAGAGCCCGGAAAATAGTCTTTCGCTGCCTCTTGTCGTGTTGCTGTGCCCAGAAAGAAGACAATTCGGCCTCTACATCGGGACACAACTTGTGGTCCGATGCCATTGCCCGCTTGATGTCGCACATCATGCCGGCATCCTTGATATCCAAATCGTCTATTTCCATCTGTGTTGTTTACTTGTTGGTCAAAAATAATACTGACGAGGCACCGAAAAGGGTACCTCTGTTATTCTTTATTAACTATTCATCCCGCTCCGGAATACTTTCGGCACCGCTCCCTAAGGAGTCCCAATGCCTTGACAATGTGCTTCTTCACGGCATTGGTCGACACTTCGAGTGAGTCTGCCACTTCCTTATACTTCTTGTTGTTGAAGTAGCATTCTTCGAGCACGTGTCTTGTTTTGGGCGGCAACGTTTCCATGGTCTGTTGCACCACTTCGAGACGCTCCTCAATAATATCCGGTTCGGTGGTTTCGTCTGTTTCTGCCGATGCAATGAAGAACGATTCATATTGGCGGCTCAGTTGCCTACGCCTTACATGGTCGATGCACTCGTTGCGGACACACTGATACAGATAACTGTGGGCTGTGTCGACAGAGATGCGCTTCCGGCTTTCCCAAAGTCGGCTGAACACATCGGACAGAATGTCACGACAGACCTCTGCATCCTCGGTGAAACCGTATGCATAGTAGAACAGCTGTTCGTAATATTTGCGATACAGGCTGTTGAACAGGTCTATCGTCAAGTGATTCATGGGTGCAAAGTTAATGTAAAGTTCGAAAAATAAGGCTTAAAGAGTCGGGAAAAACAAACGAAAGAACAAGAAAAAGTGGCAAAAAGTAACTTTTTTCTTGTTTCGAGGTACCCGATTGACGCACTTCTTCGTATTATACACGATTTTTAACAACAAACTATAGTAAAGAGATGAGAAAAGCAGGAATGACAGAGAAGCGTCCGTCGGTTGTCCGTCGGTTGTTGCTTCTGGTGAGCATCGTGATGATGTCGGCATGGACAGTTGCTGCCGACGCACAGTCGAACAAGTTGCTCACCCTCAATTTCAAGAATGAGCCGCTTCCCAATGTGCTGAAGGCCATTGAGAGGAACTCCGACTACAGCGTGATTTTCAGCTATGACGACTTGAGAAATTACCGCGTCACGGCTAACATTCGCAAGAAGACTGCTCCCAAGGCGGTGTCGATAGCCATAGCAGGACACCAACTGGGCAGTAGCGTGCAGGGAAAGTTTATCCGGGTGTTTCGCAAGGAAGCATTCGACGCAGCCATCTCGGGCAAGGTGGCAGACGAGCAGGGCGAAGCCATAATCGGTGCCGTGGTGCGCTACAAGAACAATCGTGCCATCCAGACCGTGACCGATGCCAACGGTCATTTCTCTATTCCCGCTATCAAAGGGGCCGAGGCAGAACTCGTGTTCTCTTATATAGGTATGGAGACCATTACAGCCACTTTCAGCGAGGGCTCGGAAAATTACCTGCATATGCACTCCAACACCAACAACATCAATGAGGTGGTGGTGAACGGCTATCAGAAGATGGACAAACGGCTTATGTCTTCGGCCGTGACGACAGTGAAGGCCGAAGACATCAAGATCCCCAATGTCAACACCATCGACAAAATGCTGCAAGGTGCCGTGCCGGGACTGATGCTGGTGAATAGCTCTGGTTCCGTAAATGCCACTCCGAAGATTCGTATGCGCGGTAATTCCACTATCTTCGGCAATGCCTCGCCATTGTGGGTGGTTGACGGTATTATCCACGAAGACCCGGTGAACTTCTCCAACGATGAGTTGAACAACATTATCTCGGGCGAAGGCATGACAGACCAAATGAATTTGGATGCACAGCGCAGTCTGATAGGTAGTGCCATTTCGGGCGTGAACCCCAACGATATTGAGCGCATCACCTTCTTGAAGGATGCTTCTGCCACAGCTATTTATGGTACACGTGCGGCCAATGGTGTCATCGTGGTTACTACCAAGCGCGGACGTGAAGGCAAACCATCGGTGAACTTCTCGGCCTCACTGGGCTTTACGGGTCGTCCTTACTATGGACAATATAACCTGATGAATTCCCGAGAGCGTGTGAGCGTATCGAAAGACGTGGCCAAGTATGGATACCTTTATTCAGAAATGCCGTACCACACCGGATATGAAGGCGCCCTTCAAGACCTTTACGAGAACAAAATTACACAAAAAGAGTTTAACCAGCAAGTGGCTCATTTCGAGACGATGAACACGGACTGGTTTAAGTTGCTCTGTCAGAACGCCTTTAACCAGGACTATAGCGTGAGCTTGTCTGGCGGTTCGGAAGCGGTGAACTACTACACGTCCATCGGCTATAACAACAGCAAGGGTACCACTAAGGGTGACAACTCCACCCGCTATACCTTGATGAGCAATATTGATGCGAGATTGAGCGACAAATTGCGTGTGAGCACTCGCTTGTCTTTTGCCGAGAATTCCAACGACGGATTCTATACCACCAATCCTTACAGCTATGCGATGGAAACATCAAGGGCTTTGGATCCGGACGTATATTATACTACCAATTTGAGTACTTTCCCGGGCTTGGGACAGAACTATCAGTTGACCTATAATATCTTCAATGAGCTGCAGCATACAGGTGCTGAAGCCAAGGTGAGATCCTTCAGTGGTAATGTCAACATTATCTATGACATATTGAAGAATCTCAAGTTCGACACGACTTTTGGTGTGAATTACAGTAATACCACCAATTATCAGTGGACCGATGAGCGCTCTTACTATATTGCACAGATTCGCGGTTATGACTATGGCGCTGTGGCTCCCAACAGTGATGCGGAGAAACAGAGCCGGTTGCCTCATGGAGGTATATTGAACTATTCTTCCATGAACAACGTGAGCTATACGGGCCGTGCGCAGTTGACTTACAACCTGCTGTTCGGTGCAGAGCGTCAGCATGTTGTCAATGCCATGGCGGGTTACGAGGTGCGTTCTAACCAATATGATGGATTGACAGATGTGGAATGGGGATATTTCCCTGAACGCGGTATGGGCATCAGCTATGAGTATGACACTACGACTTCGGGTAATTCGGCTGTTAACGGACAGAATTCTTCTCTTGAAAAGCATACGGTAAGCCGTTCCAAGACCAAGAACAACACCGTGTCGGAATATCTCACCCTTACCTATGGCTACAAGAACCGTTATGTGCTTAACTTCAATGCCCGTATGGATGCCAGCAACCGTTTCGGACAGTATACCAACCACAAATGGAGTCCGGTATGGAGTATTTCAGGACGTTGGAGTGTGAGCGACGAAAAGTTCATGGAGAATGTGAAGTGGATTGACAACATGAGCTTCCGTGCATCGTATGGCGAGCAGGGAAACGTCCCTACCTCAGTCAGTCCTTATCTTGTGGCTAAATATATGACGCCCACCATTAATAGATTTTCCGGTGAATACCAGTTGGGCATCAGCCATTATCCTTATCCCGACCTGAAATGGGAGAAGACTGCTACCACCAACCTGGGCTTTGACTTTAGTGTGCTCAATGGCCGTATATCGGGTACCTTGGACTACTATATCCGCAAGGGACGTGACATCATCTTCGACCTGCCTGTTGCTACAGAGTATGGCGTGACCACTACTTATCGCAATGGTGCTCATCTGAAGAACACAGGTATAGAGTTAGCTCTCTCGTTCAAGCCTGTACAGACCAAGGACTGGACCTGGACTATCACCCCAATCTGGTCGAAGAACACCAACAATATTTCAAGCACATCAGAACAGAATTATAAGGTAGACGATTATCTGGCAGGTAACGTGTATCTTGACGGAAAACCTGTCAATGCCGTATACGCCTGGGAGTTCACAGGATTGAATCCCAAGACCGGCTTTGCCACATTTAAGGGATGTTCCGAGAATGAAGAGGATGTGGAGAAGAGCGATGATCCCCAGACCTTCCTTAAGTATGTAGGTCCTGCAGATCCACGCTTCAACGGAGGCTTGTCTACGTCACTCCGTTGGAAGAACCTTACGCTTTCGGCACAGTTCGCTTTCGGATTCGGCAACTATAAACGTCTGAATTTCCTGTTCAACGGAGAAAACAAAATGCCTAGTCCGCAAACCAACATGACTAAGGAAATGCTCAACCGTTGGAAGCAGGAGGGCGACCAGACCGACATTCCGGGACTGAACTTCTCAGGAACCAATGACTATTTGATTTACACGCCCGACCGTCAGGCTACACAAAAGAACACTTACACCATGTATAATTATTCAGACGCACGTATCGTGAAGGGTGATTTCTTCCGTTGCCGCAACCTGATGATTTCTTATGCTGTGCCATATCAGTTCTTGCGCCGCTTCAATGTGACCTCTGTGTCTGTGGGCTTCAATGTGACGAATCCGTTCACCATCTGTAGCTCTCGCTTCAACGGCCAGGATCCAGAAATCAGCAATACGGGTAGTGTGGCACTCCCTATCACACAATCTTATTCGCTGTCGTTCAACATTTCATTCTAAACATAGGCTCAACACTTAAAAGAAAAGAAGATGAAAAAGATATATATCAATGTGTGTTTCGCTTTCATGGCGGTTGCTGCCCTGACGTCTTGTGGTGACTTTCTGGAGGAAACATCGCAGGACGAGTTCAAACCCGAGACCGTGGAGGACTATCAAGAGATTCTCAATGGCGAAGGCTATGGGCTGACCACGAACATCGATCCCATTACTCATGTGTTTACAGATGATGTGCAGGGCGCCAATGTAGGTAACAACACTTACTATTATTCCGAAGACAATTTGGCTTTCAAGGATGTTTATGCTTGGCAACCAAATATGGACCAGCTACTTACAGTTAAAAAGAAAACGGGCTTCTATGACAGCTATCAGAAACTGTTTAAGCTGATAATGGCCTGCAACACGGTTCTTGGTGAAGTGGATAATGCCAGTGGTACGGAAGCGGAGCATTTGCAGACTAAAGGAGAGGCTTTGGCACTCCGTGCTTACTATTATTGGTATTTGGTAAATCTCTATGCCAAACCTTACAATATGGCTGGCACTACGCCCGACCAATTGCAGGGCGTGCCATTGGTGTTGACATCTGAAATTAAAAACGAAGGACCCAGACGTGCTTCTGTGGCAGACATTTATGGGCAGATAACTTCAGACGTTGAGCAGGCTTGCAGTTTGCTGGAACAGACCAAGGAAACCAGTATCAGCAAATTCCGCATTAACTGGATCGCCGCTCATTTGTTGGCTTCCCGTGTCTATCTATATATGGAGAACTGGGACAAGGTGATTGAACATGTGGACAAAGCTTTGAGCGGTAATCCTAAGATGTGTGACTTGAACCATTACACATTGAAGGTCCCCTCCAACTACAGGCCGAATCAGAATAATAATTTTGCCGAATTTGCATCGAACAATTTTATTTCGGGTGACTTCCCTGAAACTATTTTTGTTGGGGGAGCGTCTGGGAAAATTTCGATTGCCGGCTCATTGCTATGCGTGTCTGACGACATTATCGACCAATTCTCCAGTGATGATTTGCGAAAGAATTTCATGCTGAAACCAACGCCGTACATGTACTATCCATATACGGAAATTAAGGCTGGAACATCTGAGCGAGGATACGCTTGGCGTACCGCAGAACTCTATTTGAATCGTGCTGAGGCTTATGCTGCAAAATTTGCAGCCGGTGACGCAACTTCAGGAGAAAAAGCTGTGAACGATATTAACACTATAAGGAAGAACCGTATCGCCACAGCATCTTATACAGACTATCAGTTGGGAACAGCCGATGAACTAATGAAAAAGGTCAGAGCAGAGCGCCGAGTGGAGTTGTGTTTCGAGAATCCACACCGTTGGTTTGACTTGCGTCGCTATGGAATGCCAGAGTTGAAACATGAGTGGTATGACATGAGTGGCAACAAAACATCTTTTGTTTTGGAAAAGAATGACCCAGGCTACGTGTTGCAGATTCCTTTGGAAGCTACATCAGCCAATCCTAATCTGGAGCAGAATCCTGCCCATGCAGTGAGAGAGGAAAAATAACGAACTAAATGTAGACAACAATGAAAAAGTTACTATATATAATAATGTTGACACTGCCCATGATATTTGTGGCTTGTGACAACGATGACGTTGTGGGCGCTTCTGCTCCGGAAGATGTTGCAGACTTCCCTCAGGGTGACCATGACTATGACCGCGAATTTGTTAGTTTCAAGGATAAATATGGTTCTATAGTACTGTATAAGTTTACGGAATCACAATTCCGATGGGCATTCACCGAATATATTCCTTATTACGGAACCATGGGTGACGAATCGAATGTGGCCATAGGTTGGAGCCTTGTCAAGGAAGGTCTGTCCGTATGGCCAGAGTCATTCCTTCAATCCAGAATGCCTTTTCACATTATCCTTGCCGACAGTGTATATCGTAAGGTTGACGGGTATGATGAGAATTGGAATACCATAAAGGTGAAAAAGGTTCAGAATTCTTGTTATGGTTACAACCATATTGCTTTTGGTGTTGTCAACAATCGTTTGGACCCCAATGATCTGGCCACCAGAAAACAGATGGTTGGTGATGTGGCTTATGCGTTGATCGGTTATGCTGTATCTAAGAATAAACTGGAAATTCCGGAAAGTTTTGACACTCTCTTCACCCGATATAAAGATCATTATTCCACGTCGATGGCGACGAAATCTGATAGTTATGTAAACGAATGGGGATATAATGGTGCCGGAACTCTTGAGGGTTCAGCTGAAATAGACCAATATACGGTTTATCATGATTTCGCACTATTCGTAAAATATATGGTGATGATGTCTCCGGAAACCTTTGAAGAACAATTCTTGAACGAGAACTTTGATTGTGGAGGTTTCCACGATTCTTCGTGGACTACTTTTACTCCAGAACATCCAGTGCGTCGCAAATACGAGGCAGTGCGCGACTATTTCAAGAATGTGGTGGGTATCGACCTCGGGGCTATAGGCACTCGGGTGGAACAGATGCAGTAAGCAAACATAACATTATTAATTATATAAGACACGAAATGAAAAAGCTTTTGCTTTCGCTTCTATGCCTGTTCTTCGCAATGGGCATGGAAGCTCAGACTCCTTCTCGACTCTCTGGTATCAACCAACCCAAGGCTGGCCAGAAGATTAGTTTTAATTACACAAATAATGATGGTCCACTTGCCAACAGAGATACCCTGTCGGCTGTCATCTACATGTATCAGGATTATGTATGGACGGTGGACGATGTAACGATGCAGAAAATTGCCAAGAATCAATGGAAAGGAGAATATCAGTTACCTTCTGATTGCGCCTTCTTTGCTCTACTGATGCGTGCAGGCGACATCAATAACAGGGTAACTGACAATAATGACGAGAATGGCGGATATGTTTACATGACCAGCAAGGCTGACGGAACAGCGTTGCCTGGAGGTTATGCGGCGTTTGCTTCGTTCCGTTGTCCGAAACTATATTATGTAACCAATTACTACACCAATTTCAGTATTTCAAATGAAGCTGAGACGATGTGGATGAACAAGGAAGTGCAGAATTATCAGGATCGTATGCCCGACTTCATAGATCTTTATCTGAAGAATATAGAATTGATGGCGGGCCAGAACTACGGAAAGGCTATCGGTCATTACTTTGATATGGCAAGAACACAGTTTCCTGACAATGAGTTCGTGCTCTCCACGTTTGAGAACGAATACCGCTTTAAGGTGAAGGATGTAGCAAAGGCAGATTCTATCAAGAACGTTATGTATCGTCTCTTTCCCAATGGCAATGCATGCATGTTCCGTGATTTCCAGGCATTCCAAGCTCTGCAAGGCATGGAGGCTGCCGACTCTATTGAGAAGTTCTTTGTGAAATATCCACAGGCAGTTACGCTTCAAAGTAAGCACTTCCGTTCACAGAACTATATGTACTTTAACCTCTCGCGCGTTTATTGTCAGTTGTTGTTCGACCATAAACAGTATGATAGATTGGTCAAGCACCTGCCGATGTTCGACTTCAAGGCTCTGAGCGAGTGCTATCGTTGGAATATCTTCCGCAACTTCCGCATGCACTTTGTGGGCAACTATACCATATATAGTGTGGCAAAGCCATTGATGGATCTTCTAATTGAAAAACGACAGGATCGTTCTACCATGGATGGTATTTATAATACACCAGCCGAGGCACAACTGAAGGCTGACTATCAATTCTATGATCGTCTGGGTACTCACATTAAGTTGCTCAATGAGATGAAGCGCTATGATGAGGCTTATAGCTACATGAAGTATTTCGACAATGAGGAGATGGCCTATTCTGATGCTTCTGTCAATGAAGCCCGTTATCAGGTGCTGATGGCTCTCGGTAAAAAGGAAGAGACGCTCAATGCTATGAAAACAGCCGTGAAATATAATGCCGTGACTAACGATATGCTTGCAGCACTGCGCCAGCAGAGCGGATGCAAGACCGATGCCGATTTCCAGAAATACATGGATGGACTGAAAAGTACAAAGGCTAAGGCTGCATTGGAAGAAGAGGTTAAGTCGCACATGATGAATGTAGCCATTCCACACTTTACTTTGACCGATGCACAGGGAAAGCAAGTAAACACGGCTTTCTTTAAGAATAAAATTGTGGTCATTGATTTCTGGGCCAACTGGTGTGCACCATGTAGGGCTGCCATGGAGGGAATGAAGCTTGCCGTGGACAAGTATGCCAATGACAAAGACGTGGTCATTCTTTTTGTGAACACACAAGACCGAGGCTATGCTGGCAGAGCCTTGACAGAGAAATTCATGAAGGCGAAAGGTTATACAAACTTCAACGTGATGTATGACAACAAGAAGCCGGGAAGCAAGGAATATAGTGCAGGCTTTAGCATCTTTGCTAAACTGTTTAATTCGTCAGGTATTCCACGGAAGGTGATTATCCGCAATGGTAAGTTGCTCTATACGGCAGAGGGTTACTCTGGCAGTCCCTCACAACTTTGCGATGAAATAAGTTGTGCTGTGGAGATGATTAAGAAAAACAAATAATGCAATCTGTTGAATGAAACGATTGATACTCTCTCTAACTATCTTGACCGCTTTGAGTGGGGCTACGGCTTCCGCTCAAAAGCGGTCTTTGTCTATTGACGATTGCCGTTCATGGCAGTCATTGGACAATATCACCATGTCGGATAATGCCCGATGGCTGGTATACAAGTATCGTAGGCTCTACAATGACGGTCCCGACTCCGTTTATCTCTATGATGCGGTCAAGCGTACCACCCGCGTGTTGCCGCATATTGCCAATCCGCAATTCCTTGCAGAGGGCAAAATCCTTAAATATGACAAGGCAAACAAAGATGGCACTAACACGCAGTTCACTCTCAATTTGCAAACAGGTAAAATCAAACAATGGACCAAGGACGAATATATGATAGCCATGGGGCAGAGTGACTATGCCTATACCGGGAAGATGGGCGGCGGCACAGGTGTTGTCGTGGTGAATATGCTTACGGACGCGAAGACACCGTTGCCTAAAGCAACAAACGTAATGTTGGCGGGTAGCGGACTCCTTTACATTGAACAAGAAGGTAATAACTCGGTGTTGTGTCACTTTATTGATGGCAAGACTGAGCGGTTAGGCTCTGTACCACACCTGGTATGCAATATTAATCCTCCTACAGACGGTGTCAAGGGTACATTCGGGTGTACAGACCTGCCACAAGACCGATATACACCGACATCGCTTTGGCAGTATGACTTGAAGACGAAGACTTGCAGTGAATTGTTCCAGTTTGCCGATATCAAAGGATTGCCTGAGGGTACCAAGGTGGGATATGCTTCCCGGTTTATCAATGGCAATCGTCAGTATCTTATCAACCTGGAGCCAACGCAATATGACAATAACAGACCGCAAGGTAATCCTAAGGTAACACTTGAGTTGTGGAAATGGGACGAGGATGTGTCACCACGGCGGCAGTTCCGTAATCGGGGTGGTTTCGATGCTTCACAATATGACACGTATATTTACGACCTGCAATCCAAGAAACTCCTGACAATACCGACTCAAGGCTTGCACAATGTGTCCTTTTTTAGTGGTGACCATGTTTATGGCGCCATTGCAGTAGACCCGACCGCATGGTATAAGGAGTCGGACTGGAAGATGACACCCAATACAGACCTGTATTATATAGGCTTGAATGGCCAACGCAAATTGTTGGCGCAGCACGGACTTTTCGATATTTCATGGAGTCCGGACGGCAAGCGCCTGGCAGTGTATATACCGGAAAAGAAAAGCTGGAACGTAGTAGACATGCTTTCAGGCACTATTACAGACGTCTCTACAGGCAAGGTACCTTTCCCCCTTTTCGATGAAGATAGCGACTATCCTTTCCTTCCTGGAGCCTATGGCATAGCTTCATGGAGTGCCGACGGCAAGACATTGACAGTCTATGACCGCTATGACTTGTGGCAACTTGGCGTGGACGGAAAAAGAGCGGCAGTATGTCTTACTTCTGGATGGGGACGGAAACATCAGGTGAGATTGCATTTGGCAGAGCATGCACCGATGCTCAAGAATGGACAGTATTTGTCGGGCATGGATATGGCAAGTCGTAGCACCGGTCTCTATTCACTTGTCGACAGTAGGGTGAAACAAGTGGCTATGGTGAAGGGCTCAAACTTGAGCATTTGCAACGTTTCTGCTTCCGGCAAGACGATGCTTTGGTGTAAGGAAAACTTCGGTGAACGCGATTATTGGTTGGCTGATGTCAATTTCTCTAACCCTCAAAGGGTAACTGATATGAATCCACAGCAACGTCATATCAAGTGGGGCACTTCCAAACTTTATTCCTGGACCAACTATGAAGGCAAGCGCAATGAAGGAAATCTGTTCTTGCCGGAAGGCTATCGGAAGGGAATTTCCTATCCAATGGTCGTTACTTTCTACGAAAGAGAAACACAAAATCTGAATAATTACCGGATGCCGGAATACAGCAGTGCCATTATTGATATTCCTTGGTTCGTGAGCAATGGCTACATCGTCTTTCAACCGGATATCCATGCCACGGTGGGCAAGCCTGGAGAAAGTTGCTACAATGCCGTGGTGAGTGGCATAAGGAGTTTGATTGCCGATGGAATAGCCGACAGCACACGTATCGGCGTGAACGGGCATAGTTGGGGAGGCTTTGAGACTGCTTATCTCGTTACCCGTACGAACCTTTTCAAATGCGCCTCTCCATGCTCGGCTGTGACCGACATGGTGGCCGACTATCTGATGATGCGTGGTACAGGACAGCCCAACATGTATTTCGAGGAAGATGCACAGGGGCGATTGGGCAAGACTCTTTGGGAAGCTCCTCAGATGTATATTGATAATTCCGCAGTTTATCATGCGGACAAAATTCATACGCCTCTACTTATCTTCCACGGCTCGGAAGACCGCAGTGTACAGCCTTATCAGGGTATGGCGCTCTTCCTTGCTTTGCGACGGTTGCAACGTCCGGCATGGTTGCTCTACTACAAGAATGAGGGACATCAGATGGGCGGTGAAGACAATTGTCGCGATTTCACAGAGAAACTGACAGGCTTCTTTGGATATTATTTGAAGAATGAACCCCAACCGAATTGGATGAAATAAGAATGAAAACAAAACTTGTCACAGTTCTGCTTGCGTTGTATGCCATGTCAGCGCAAGCGCAGACTACTCCAGAAGAGAAATTGAACATGGCTATGTATGCTGTTACCAATATGTATGTGGATAGCATTGACAAATCGAAATTCGTGGATGCGGAGATCGCCAAGATATTAAAGTCTCTTGACCCTTTCTCGGAATATCTCCCTCCAATGGTGGCAAAGGCTAATGAAGATGCCATACTTGGGCATGTTCCTTCTCCGCAAGGCAATGTGCAGGCTCAAGCGCCGGCGGCAAAAAACACATACACTCCAGCACAGGGACCTTCAACAATTAAGTCGTATTACATGGCCAACAAAACTACAGGGTATATCTGTTTGACCATGTTTGCGGAAACCACTATCAGTGACTTCAAGAAGGCCATAACAGAATTGAAGGCCAAGGGCATGAAAGACTTGGTTCTTGATTTGCGTAACAATGGCGGAGGCCTTTTTGACGTGGCAGTGGCTTTGGCAGATGAATTCCTTGATGGAGACAAAGTAATAGTCCAGACTAAGGGCGCCCATGTGCCGAGTGAGACCTTCAAGGCAAAAACGAAGGGAGTAATGGAGAAGGGACGTTTGGTCTTGTTGGTGAGTGACCAAACAAAGTCGGCGGCGGAAATATTCTCGGCTGCCATTCGTGACTGGGATCGTGGCTTGTTGGTCGGTAAGACAACATTCGGCAAGGGACTCATTCAGGAAACACTTCCTTTTAGCGACGGCTCTGCATTGCGTATCACCGTGGCTCGCTATGTTACCCCGGCAGGCATGTCTATTCAAAAGCCTTACAATGGCATGGCTTTTGCTGATTCCACTCGTGTGTGGAAGTCCATGCTTCACCATAGACCTCTTTTATGTCGTGGCGGCGTAGAGGCAGATGTCAAGGTAGATGCGCAGACCGACTATATGACCAACTGGTATGCTCTCATTACCTACAGTGGCGTGCAGTCGGCTGTGGGTAGGAAGTTTGTGGAAGATTTGAAGGATAGTCTGATGAAGAAATATCCTACAGCAGACAAGTTCATTAGAGATTTTAGTACTTCAGACGATTTGATGAAGGCTGTGCGTAAGACCGCTGAGGGGGCTGGTATTCCAACTTCTTCGGCCGATTATGACAAATCGGAGTCTATGGTCAAGGTACAGATGAAAGCCGTGATATGCAGCCAACTCTATCACGACAACAATCTCTATTACAAATTGTTTAATGAAAACAACGATGTGGTGAAGCGTGCTATGGAAATCATAGGTAGTAATGAATACAATAAAATATTGAACGGAAAATGAAAACGAGCGCATTGATAGTCTTGTTGGCAGCGCTGGGTTGTGGCGCGAAGGCACAAACTTTCGAACTTACGGGCGATATACACACCCAGGAATATGATGGCCTGCACATTTATCTTTTCAAACATGACGTGGTGGATAGAGAGAAGACCGAAAAAGTAGACAGTTGTTTGGTTAGAAACGGACGATATCATTTCTTGGTATCAGCTCCTGACAGTGCGTGCTGGGCTATGGTGGCATTGCCTCCTAAAGACAACCACTTTGTCTATGGACTTCCGGAACTCAGCGTCATCATGGAAGACGGTAAAGTGATGGCGGATTGTCAAGGCTATACCCAGAAATTGAAAGGCGGCAAGTTGAACCAACAGTATGACGACATGGTCCTTGTTCATGACCGTGAGTTACGCAAGACTGTGGACCAAATGATGGCGCAGCGTCAGGAAAAGGAGAAAACACATTCTTATACGGATGCGGAGAACGGGAATTATTCCAAGCGCCTCTCCGAACTCTACCGGGGTAACCGCAAGTATATGTATCAATTTATTTCTTCCAATATCGGTAATCAAGTTGGAGCCCGCCTGTTTCTGACTTATGGAAAGGATTTCTTTCCGGAAGAATTCTATGCGGAAATGCTTAGTAAGGTGAATCCTGTATATCTTCATCGGGCTGAAGCATTGCGACAGGCAGAGATAGACGCCCAAAAATACGCGGAGAAAGAGCGGAAGGCCACAGGAGCGGGTAACCTGTTCAAGGATTTTTCTTCAAAGACGTCAGATGGAAAAGAAGTGCGCTTTTCTGATTATGTGGAGAAAGGAAAGGTTACCTTGCTCGATTTCTGGGCGTCATGGTGTGGCCCATGCATTCAGGAAACAAAAGACTTAAAGGCTCTTTATGCAGAGTATCATGCAAAAGGACTCAATGTGGTCAGCGTGTCGCTCGATACGGATAAGCAGAAATGGCTTGCCGCTGTCAAGAGGAATCAGCTGCCTTGGACTCACATTTCTACCTTGAAGGGCTTCAAAGATAATGGTGCCATAGAATATGCCGTGCAGGCTATTCCTTATGTGGTGCTGATTGACCGCGACGGGCGAATCGTCCTGCAGAACAAACATGGGGAATTCTTGACCAACAAAATAAAAGAGTTGTGCAAATAAAACGGAACTTATTTTATATTAAAAATGGACGCCATAGTTGTAGCGTCCATTTTTTAATGCTAATTTTGCAACAACATACAATATAATAACTATTACAGAGAATGAAACTTAGAAAATTCCTAATGCTTGCCCTTGTCTTTGCGGCAGCATTGGCTCAGGCACAGCAAATGCCTAAGATTCCCGTAGACAAGGCTGTTCGGATTGGCAAATTGTCTAACGGATTGACTTACTACATTCGCCACAACAATTGGCCGGAACGCGTTGCCAACTTCTACATTGCACAACGCGTGGGTTCTATTCAGGAGAACGACGACCAGCGTGGCTTGGCACACTTCCTTGAACACATGGCGTTCAATGGTTCTGAACACTTCAAGGACAACAACCTCATTGAATACACCCGTTCACTTGGTGTGGAGTTTGGCAGCGACCTCAACGCCTACACCAGCATTGACCAGACTGTGTACAGGGTGTGCAACGTGCCCACCAAACGCCAGTCGAGCCTCGACTCCTGTATGCTGATTCTCAAGGACTGGTCAAATGGTCTTGACCTTCAGGCTGACGAGATAGACAAGGAGCGTGGCGTGATTCACCAAGAGTGGCAGTTGCGTTCCACTCCGGGTATGCGCATGATGGAGCGCGACCTGCCCAAGTTCTATCCCGGCTCAAAGTATGCTTACCGTATGCCTATTGGCTTGATGAGCATTGTGGACAATTTCAAGCCCAAGTTCCTTCGCGACTATTATAAGAAATGGTATCGTCCTGATAACCAGGCCATCATCGTGGTAGGTGACATAGACGTGGACCACACGGAAAAACTCATCAAGGAATTGTGGAAAGATGTTACAGTCCCTGCTAATGCTGCCAAGGTGGTTGACGAACCTGTGCCCGACAATAATCAGGCCATTTATGTGTTCGACAAGGACAAGGAGCAACCTTACAGCCAGGTGAGCATCTATATGAAACATGACGTGACTCCCGATTCGCTGAAGGACAACTGTATGTATTTGGTAGACTCTTATGCCAAGACTCTCATCTGTATGATGCTTAATAGTCGCCTTAGTGACATGACCCAGAAACCGGACTGCCCGTTTATGGGGGCAAGCGTAGGCGACGGCAACTATATCATTTCCAAGACCAAGGATGCATTCTCCTTCAATGCCATAGCCAAGGAAGGCAAGGAACTGGATGCGCTTGCAACCGGGTTCCGCGAACTGAACCGAGCTCGTCAGTATGGCTTTAACGCCAGCGAGTTTGATCGTGCCAAGGCCAACTACATGTCAAGTCTTGACAAGATGTATAATGAGCGCGACAAGGTGAGCAACGATTCCTGGGGCGATCAGTATCGCGACCATTATCTCAGCAATGAGCCGATTCCATCTGTAGAGGATGAATACGCCATCATGAAACAGATTGCTCCTATGGTGAACGTGAATATGCTCAACGCTTACATCAAGCAGCTTGTTTCTGAAAGCGACACGAATCTGGTGGTAAGCATCAACGCTCAGGAAAAAGCAGGAAAGACTTATCCTTCCGAGGCGCAGATGGCTGAGACTGTGAAAAAGGCTCGTGCAGAGAAAGTGGAGCCTTATGTGGATAACGTGAAGAACGAACCTCTCGTTCCCGTACTTCCCAAGAAAGGCAAGATCGTGAGTGAAAAGGAAAGCAAGAAGTTTGGCTACAAAGAACTTACTCTCTCCAATGGCGCTCGGGTGTTGCTCAAGCACACAGACTTCAAGAAGGATGCTGTGTCCATGATTGCCAGTGCCAAGGGAGGCAAGAGCCTTTATGGAGAGAAAGATTTCAAGAATCTGAATTACATGGCCAACGCCATTGGTGCGAGCGGTCTGGGTAACTTCGATAGTAATGAACTTCCCAAGGCTCTTGCCGGCAAACAGTGTGGTGTTCAGTTCGGAGCTGGACTCTATTCCCAAAGTGTGAGTGGCAGTTCAACCCCCAAGGACCTTGAGACAATGATGCAATTGTTGTATCTTTACTTCACTAACATCAAGAAGGATACAACTTCATACAACACCATGATAGCATCACTCAAGATGCAACTCAAAAACAAGGACCTCAGTCCAGAATCGGTGTTCGGCGACAGCGTAAACGTGACCATGTGCGGCCATTCGCAGCGCTTTGCCCCATCTTCTATTAATGATCTTGACAAAATCAGCTACGACCGTATGCTCGAAATAGGCCGTGAGATGCTTTCAAATGCTGGTGCATTCACATTTACCTTTATCGGCAACTTCGATGAGGCCAAGCTTCGTCCGCTTATTGAGCAGTACATCGCTTCTCTGCCCGGTGATCGCAAGAAAGCCAAGAACTACAAGCAGATAGACATGTACGTGAAAGGTGAAGTGCAGAACAACTTCAGCCGCAAGATGGAAACCCCCAAGTGCATTGGCCTGGAAATGTGGACTGCCAACATGCCTTACTCTCTCGAGAATGCCGTGCTGGCAAGCGTTGCTGGCGACGTGCTCTCTATGGAATATCTCAAGCAGATTCGTGAGGATGCCAGTGCAGCTTACTCAGTAAGCGCTTCGGGCAGCCTGAGCCGTAACGGTAAGAAGGTGATGGCTTCACTCCAAAGCTATTGTCCGATGGATCCCAATAAGCGTGAACAGGCTGTTGGCTTGTTGAAGAGCATCGTAAAGGACTGCACCGTCAAGGTGGATCCCGACAAGGTTGCCAAGATTAAGGCTAACATGCTCAAGTCTGCTGACATGGCTGTGAAAACCAACGGCTATTGGATGAACATCATTCGTGAGTACGACGAATACGGCGTGGATGCCCACACGGACTACAAGAAAGTAGTTGAGGGTGTCACTCCTGCCAAAATTGCAGCCTATCTGAAGAAACTTCTTTCAGCCGGTAATCACGTTGAAGTGGTAATGACTCCAGAAAAGTAATCCATACCAATAATACACACAAGAAAAGGCAGCGTCAAGGTCAATGACTTTGGCGCTGCTTTTTCTTGCGTTTCTTTCAGTAAAAAATAAAATTCAAAGTTTGCTTTGCACTTTGTCTGAATTGCACTATCTTTGCAGTCCACAATATATAATTATATAAATATGTCATACTTATTTTCTTCCGAATCAGTATCTGAGGGACATCCCGACAAGGTGTCCGATCAGATATCAGACGCGCTTCTCGACCAGTTCTTGGCTTATGACGAGAATGCACGCTGCGCTATCGAAACTTTTTGCACCACGGGACAGGTGGTAATTATGGGAGAAGTGCGCTCCAAAGCGTATATCGACTTGCAGACCATTGCCCGCAAAACCATTAAGAAGATAGGCTATACGAAATCAGAGTATCAATTCGACGGTGACTCGTGTGGCATCATGACTGCCATTCATGAGCAGAGTGCCGACATCAATCGTGGCGTGGACAATGGCCGTGACGAGAACCAGGGTGCTGGCGACCAGGGCATGATGTTTGGTTACGCCACCAATGAAACGGAAAACTATATGCCCGTTTCGCTTGACTTGGCTCAACTTATCGTGCGGACCTTGGCCGACATACGCAAGGAGGGCAAGCAGATGACTTATCTGCGTCCGGACTCCAAGAGCCAGGTGACCATACAATATAGCGATGAAGGCATACCTGAACGCATTGACACCATAGTAGTGTCTACTCAACACGACGACTTTGGTCCCGATGACGAGAGCATGCTTGCCCGCATTGAAGACGATGTGGTGAATATTCTCATGCCGAGAGTCAAGGCTCAGATACATAACCAAAAGGTGCTTGCACTGTTTCATCCCGGTATCAAATATTTCGTTAATCCCACAGGTAAGTTCGTCATAGGTGGTCCTCATGGCGACACTGGTCTTACCGGTCGCAAGATTATTGTCGATACCTACGGCGGCAAAGGTGCTCATGGCGGCGGTGCCTTCTCGGGTAAGGATTCCAGCAAAGTGGACCGTTCGGCAGCTTACGCGGCCCGTTACATAGCCAAAAACATGGTGGCAGCCGGTGTGGCGGATGAGATGCTTGTGCAGATTAGCTATGCCATTGGTGTGGCCAAACCTGTCAGTATCTATGTGAACACCTACGGACGCAGCCATGTGAAAATGAGTGACGGAGAGATTGCCAAGAAAATCAACGAAATGTTTGACCTTCGTCCGAAGGTCATTGAACGCACACTCAAGCTCCGTCAGCCCATGTATCTCGAGACGGCAGCATATGGTCACATGGGACGCAAAAACGAAACGGTGACCAAGACCTTCACCAGTCATTACCATCCCACAAAGACCATCGAGGTGGAACTCTTCACATGGGAAAAACTCGATCGTGTGGACGACATTAAGAAAGCGTTTTTCAAGTAAGCAGATAAGACATGTTGCAGACAGATTCCATATCGTCGGCAGAAATTACAGGAGAACAGGAAACTGCACAACAAGTGCATCACAGCAAGCCAAGACATCCCTATGAGGTGCTGAAATGGCTGCCGAAGGATGCCACTCCCGAGCAGCAGGATTCCATCATACAGGCTAACTTCCAACCCGAGCACGTGAGCTACAACACCCGTGTTGACACGCTCACCGTGTTCGGGCTAAAGTATGTCGGCAAGACCAAACTGTCTGCCATGCGCTACAGTCAGGAGAGTCCCTTTGTGGGAAGCCCCTACTACCATCCGGAACAGGGCATGTCACGCCCCGGTGTGGCTGGCGACCCCGTTCCCTATACCTTCAGTGGCGACAACCTCATTACCAGTCTGCTTGTCGGATGCTTCCTGTTGGCGCTGCTTTCTTTCTCCAAGTCCAAGGCATTTCTGCTCCGTCAGATGAAACATTTCTTCTATGTGCCGCGCAGTAACGACATGATGGGAGAGACGTCGGGCGAACTGCGCTTCCAGTTTGTTCTCACCATACAGACTTGTTTACTCTTTGCTATTTTGGCCTATTTCTATGCCAATGCGTACATAGCTACAACCTACCAGTTGCCCTCGCCTTATTACCTGATAGGAATTTTCTTTTTGGCGGTAGTCGGCTATTCCTGTTGCAAGATGTTGCTCTATGGAGTAGTCAACTGGACCTTCTTCGATAAGAAAAAAAACGGACAATGGGTGCGCTCCTATCTTTTCACAAACTCGCTTGAAGGCATTTGTTTATTCCCCATAGTCATGTTGTTGACGTATTTCAATTTGTCCATTGAAAACGCCATGACAAGTGTTTTGGTGGTAGTCGTTTTGTCCAAATTGTTGGCGTTTTACAAGCTATATATCATCTTTTTCAGAGGATTAGGCAATATTTTGCAAATAATTTTGTACTTTTGTGCGCTTGAAATGGTGCCATTACTCTCATTGTTGGGCGTTTTGGTGCTGATTGGAAACAATTTGAAAATAAATTTTTAGGACATCGATGATTAAGAAGATTTTGGTATCGCAACCCAAACCGGCAAGTGACAAATCTCCATATTACGACATTCAGAAGGAGTTCGGAGTGGAAGTCGTATTCAGACCATTCGTCAAGGTGGAAGGACTGACATCCATGGAATTTAGACAGCAAAAGGTGAGTATCCTTAGCCATACTGCCGTGGTGTTTACCTCTCGCCATGCTATAGACAACTTCTTCAAGCTTGCTAAGGAACTCAGATTGAATATCTCGGAAGACATGAAGTATTTCTGCGTGACAGAGACCATTGCTCTCTACATTCAGAAATATGTGCAATACCGCAAACGAAAAGTGTTCTTCGGTGCTACAGGCAAGATTGCCGACCTGGTGCCGGTGATGGCCAAGCACAAATCGGAAAAGTATCTTGTACCATTGAGTGATGTGCATGACGACAGTGTGAAGAACTTGCTTGATGCCAATAAACTCAACCATACGGAGTGCGTTATGTACCGCACGGTCACCAACGATTTTACTGACGAAGAACGCAAGAACTTCGATTACGACATGATGATATTCTTCAGTCCAACCGGTGTTCGCGCTCTCTCGAAGAACTTCCCGGACTTGAAGCAAGGCGACCTTCGCATTGCTGCCTTTGGCCCTGCTACAGCCAAGACCGTGGAGGAAGAGGGCTTCCGTCTTGACCTCAAGGCTCCTACTCCCAAGTATCCTTCCATGACAGGCGCATTGAAGGCTTATTTGGAGGAAAACGACTAAATTCGCAATCCTAATAATGGTGTCAGAACGGCATACTCTGTGTAAGAATGAGCGTGTGTGCGGCTATAAGCTGGTGGACAAGCTCTTTGTCGGGGGCAGCAGCAAATCTATGTCTGCGTTTCCCGTCAGGGTGGTCTATATGCTTGACGACCGCACGGAAGGCGATCCTGAAGTGCAGATGATGGTGAGCGTGTCGAAGCGCCACTTCAAGCGTGCCGTGAAGCGAAACAGGGTGAAACGACAGTTGCGCGAGGCTTATCGGCGCAACAAACAGGTGCTGCACATGTCGCCTTGGCCCGACGGCACGAAACTTGTTATGGCCTTTATTTGGCTTGACGACAATATGCACGACTCAGCCTTGGTGGAAGCACGCATGAAGAACTTGCTGGAACGAATGACTGAAAAGCTATGCAGCCGCACAGAATGAAGACACTGCTGCGACAGGCAGGCAGACTGGTGAGCCGAATACTTGCCGGAATGTTGCTTCTGCCCATAGTGTTCTACCAACGGTTCATCACTCCTTACACCCCACCGTCTTGCCGTTTCACGCCAACGTGTTCGGAATATGCCCGCCAGGCCATTGTCAAGCATGGGCCTTTCAAGGGGCTGCTTTTGGCAATATGGCGAATATTGAGATGCAATCCATGGGGTGGTTCGGGCTATGACCCCGTGCCGTAAGTTTCCGATACCGTTTCGGGTCCCATTTACAGAATATAAATAAAACAATCACATTCTATGGCAAAAAACTTTGTTGAAGAATTGAAATGGCGTGGTATGCTGGCACAGATTATGCCAGGTACAGAGGAATACCTCAACACCCACATGGTGTCTGCCTACCTCGGCACCGATCCTACGGCAGACTCTCTACATATCGGTCATCTGTGTGGCATCATGATGCTGCGTCACTTGCAGCGTTGCGGCCATAAACCTTATTTGCTCGTTGGTGGCGCTACAGGCATGATTGGCGACCCCTCAGGCAAGAGTCAGGAGCGCAATCTGCTTGATTCGGAGACTCTTTACCACAACCAGGAGGCTATCAAGAAGCAGGTTTCCAAGTTTCTCGATTTTGATGGAACAGAGCCCAACAAGGCAGAACTGGTCAATAACTATGACTGGATGAAGGACTTTACGTTCCTCGACTTTGCCCGCGTGGTGGGCAAGCATATCACCGTGAACTACATGATGGCCAAGGACAGTGTGCAGAAGCGACTCAACGGTGAGGCTCGTGATGGACTTTCGTTCACAGAGTTCACCTACCAGCTCCTCCAGGGCTATGACTTTCTCTATCAGTATGAGCATTTTGGCGTGCGCCTGCAGTTGGGCGGCAACGATCAGTGGGGCAACATGACCACCGGTACGGAGCTTATTCGCCGCACCTTGGGCAACGAGGCTGAGGCTTTCTGCCTCACTTGTCCTCTCATTACAAAGGCGGACGGCAAGAAGTTTGGAAAGACGGAAAGTGGCAATATCTGGCTCGATCGCAACCGCACAACGCCTTATGCCTTCTATCAGTTCTGGCTCAACGTGAGCGACGAAGACGCCGAGAAATATATCAAGATATTCACCGACCTGGACAAGGAAACCATTGATGCCCTCGTGGAAGAGCACAAGCAGGATCCCGGAAGACGTGTACTCCAGAAGCGTCTGGCTGAAGAAGTGACCACGATGGTGCACTCTAAGGAAGACCTTGAAATGGCTATTGCTGCCAGCAATATCCTCTTTGGCAAGGCAACCAAGGAAAACTTGGCTCAGCTCGACGAGGCTACGCTCAACGATGTGTTTGCCAACGTGCCCCACTACGACCTCGACAAGAGCCTGCTCGGTGGCACTGCAGTAGACTTGTTCAATCAGGAAGGCATGGAGATATTCCCGAGCAAGAGCGAAATGCGCAAGCTCGTCAAGGGCGGTGGTGTGTCGCTTAACAAGGAGAAACTTCAGGCTTTCGATCAGGTTGTCACGGCAGACGACCTGATTGACGGAAAGTATCTGCTTGTGCAGAAGGGCAAGAAAAACTATTTCCTCATCACTGTGAAATAAAAAAGATATGAAATAATTTGGTAGTGGCACAAAAAACCACTACCTTTGCACCGCAATTGTCCTATGGTGTAATGGTAGCACTACAGTTTTTGGTTCTGTCAGTGGTGGTTCGAATCCGCCTGGGACAACGCAAAAAATCCGCAAATTCTTCTTTGTCAAGAGTTGCGGATTTTTGCGTTTATGCTTGTGGATCGTCAAGTCAGGGTTCGCTTATGCCACATTTCATAAGCCGAAGCAATGTTCCTGTTCCTTGTCTGTGAAGAACTGTAAAATGGCGGTGCTCTTGTCGAAAAAAATAACAACAATAGAGTTTAGAAGATAGTCGAAATGGCTTCCAAGCATTTCCTGTGATAGAAAACGAAATGCTTGGAAGTGTAGAAAAGGGTCCTTCTTGATGTCTTCACGTTTGTGGAGATGTCGAAATATGATTGTTAGCGTTTCGTTAGTGTGCCGTTAGCGTTGTGTTAGTGTAGCATTATTGTCTCGAAGATGAGCGGGTTTGGAGGTGGTGTTTCTGCTTCTTTTAACCAACAAGTTTCCTGTGTTTCCCGATTCTGCATGATACTACATTACACCAGTGGCAATTGTTGTCTTCAAAAACTTGCGCTTATGACAATGCAAATGTGCCTGCGGAATAACGGTGTGTGTGGTCGGAGAAATGCTTGGAGGGAAAACGACAAGTATGAAGAGTGTGCTGTACAATATACCTCCAGGAATGGCTTTGTCTAAATATGTGCGCTTACAGTAAGGGCTTGTATCCTGCCATTTTCTGAGGTTTTGCAGTTGAAGTCTATGAGGCGGACATTCTTGTCGTTACAAAGAAAAAGGTTGGGAGAAAGACTTCGGAAGCTCGAACCAAACCGGAAGTGCAACTAATTTTTAGCGGGTTTTATTTTGTTCTTCACCCGAATTGCACTATCTTTGCATAAGATAGGCTGCACTCAGCAATCCGAAAACACGTTTTCATTGCGCTCGTTTGCACTATCTTTGCATAAGATAGGTTGCGCTTGGCAATTGTGCAGCCCGAAACCAATGAAAAGCTTAATCACGACATGAAAACGAACTATGAACTGCGCTATGCCGCACATCCCGACGACGCAAAAAGCTACGACACGACACGCCTGCGCCGCGATTTCCTCATCGAAAACCTCTTTGCCGATAATGAGGTGAATATGGTCTATTCCATGTACGACCGCATGATAGTGGGCGGAGCCAAGCCGGTGGGTGAGACGCTGCTTCTTGAAGCCATTGATCTGCTCAAGGCCCCCCATTTCACCACACGACGTGAACTTGGCATTTTCAATGTGGGTGAAGGAGAAGCCGTTGTCAAGGTTGGCGACGAGGTGTTTGAACTGGGCTACAAGGACGCACTCTATATCGGAAGTGGAGACCGTGACGTGACTTTTGCTTCGAAAGAAGCCGGACGTCCTGCCAAACTCTATTTCAACAGCACGACAGCGCATACTTCCTATCCCTGCCGCAAGATTTCCAAGAAAGACGCTGTGAGCGTCCACATGGGCTCACTAGAGATGAGCAACGAACGTACTATCAACAAAATGCTCGTCAACCAGGTGCTTCCCACATGTCAACTGCAGATGGGCATGACCGAACTGGCCACAGGCAGCGTGTGGAACACGAT
>ULUS01013975.1_pt1 | contig 26473 bp, 19 predicted proteins | sample 1958761 | NCBI WGS metagenome assembly ULUS01 (sample SAMEA4835767, study PRJEB28245) | human gut metagenome | biome: gut microbiome; material: fecal sample | place: Denmark | collected 2008
GTTGGGCCTTCAGCCCACCCTGCCTAAATCCGAAACTTTAGTTCCTTACATTCTGTTCTTCTGGCTTTCTCCTGCCCCCATACCCTTATACTTGCTGCGAGTGACATTTTTCGTAACAATCTATATTGAAATCTACATGGTTTTTGTCGACGACCGAACGATTGGGCGGAAATGCGCGATTCTCAGTGTTGTTGTGTAACAAACTGATAACTAATGGGTTATCTTAATAATGGCAAATAGGGTGTTCCTAATTTAATATTCCACGCTGCGAAACATGCCTAACCGAGCGTCGATACATGGTCTTTCGAGCCTCGTGACGTGGTCTTTCGAGGTGCGGTTAGGTAGGTATCGCAAGACGAAAGATGCCTAACGGCGAAAGCACGGCGCAGATTTGGGATGAATGGCAAGAAAAATCGACGTTTTCGTTGGCTCATTCAACGAAAAACGCCGCACAACTTTTGCACCAAAATATCTGACAGAACATGTTGTGTGAAGGTTGCGAGGGGATGGGGCGAATGATTTCAGGATCATCCGCCATTGGGAGTGCGTGAAACACGCACGTAAGAGTATGCGCTCATTCGCGGTCGCTCGGCTCTTCCGCTTGGGTGGCACAGTGGCGAAAGCGGCAAAGCCGAGCGACAGGGAAGGTTACCCATTCGCCTTCATGAGTCGCTGCTCAACGAGTTGGTCTACGGCGTGCTGCTTCACCTGGATCAGGGCGTTGGCCATCTCCATCCATTGGGCTTGTGCGGCCACCTGGACGATGTCGTCGTAATAGGCGAGCATGAGGGGCACAAGCGAGGTGTCGCGCGTTTCGAGGATATGCTGGAGGGTGAAATGCTCGAAGAGTGTCAGCGCCTCGTCGGTGGCCTCGAAGTTGCGCATGAGCACATGCACCTTGACCTTCGTGTTGAGCAATGCGAGGTAGTTCTTGATGGCTTTGGGCGAGTTGGGCACTATCTCAAGGGCGCGTTTGAGGAGCCTTTCCGCCTCGTCGATGAGTTGCAGCACCTCGTCGGCATTGCAGCTTGCGGCCAATTTCATCTCCACGATGCGCATGATGCAGATGGCCATGTCGCGCATGTTCTTCTCATTGTTGGGGGCTTGGCTGAGCTTCTCGGCATACACGGCCTTGGCCTCGTTGAGCTGGCGCTGGGCCTCGTCGGTGCGTCCCAGCCTCACCAACGCATGCCCCATGAGCTCCTTGATGGCGGCCACATGGCTGAGCTCGAGGTCGGGATTGGCGTAGTGGGCCGCCACAAAGGTGAGCGTTTGCTCCGCCTTTTGGCACAATGCGTCGTAGCGATTCTCGATGTTGAGCATCTCAAGGATGTTGTACGAGCTGAGCAACACGTCGTTCAGGATGGTGCCAGCGGGGTCCTTGTCGTACAATTCCTTAAACATGGCGTGGGCCTTGGTGTAGCACCGCTTCGCCTCCTTGTAGTTGCCGAAGATCATGTAGAACAGTCGGCCGGTCTCATCCACAGCCGATGCGTAGCGGCGTGCGGTCTCATGGTCCGATGGGTTGAGGCGCCACGCCTCGCAGGTGGCATACTCATGTTGCTTGTTGTAGAGCATCATGTTTTGCAAGTCGCGTCGTTGCTCACAGACGTATGCCAGACAAGCGTAGACGAGCGCGTAGCCTTGCACCACCAACGCGCCTGGCAGGTGCAGGCTCTTCATGAACCGCACCGCGTTGAGGGTGTGTTCCTCCTCGTTCGACGCTTCGCTGGATGTGCCCGCATTGGTGCGCTCAGAGAACAGAAACTCGGCCATGCTGCACAACATGTAGAAAGCTATCTGCAGGCGAAGCGTTTGTTCCACCGACGCCTGTTCTTGCTGTTGCATAAACAGTTGGCGCTCGGTGCTGAACACAAACAATGCGAAACTGTATAGCTGCGACATGGGCAGGGCCTTGAGCTGCATGGCCACCTTGGTGTAAAGGAGCATGAAGTCGCCCATGGCACGTTGCGTGTCGGGGTTGGTTTCGTTGGGATAGGCGCCAATGATGCGGTTGGCATAGTTGGCGAAACGCCTGATGGTTGCGACCTCCTGAGGCGTGAGGTCGCGCTGGGTGGTGTTATTGGGCAGGGCCATGCAGAAGTGCATGAGGTGGGCCCGCACGCCCAGGGCGTCGGTTCGGTTGTCGTCGAGCAGTGCCGGCGCACTGTTGAGCACGTCGCTGCACTGCTGCGGGTCGGCGTCTTGGAAGAGCAGCTGATCGGCCCTGGCCACCACCTGGGCCTCGCCTTCCTCCTCGCAGAGCGGGTCGGTAGGCGTTTGGCAGTTGTCGGCAAAGAGCACATGGTTGGGCGCAGCCTCCCGGAGGGTGTCCGACAGGCGTTGCGCTTCGGCCTCAAGAACCGTTGCGGCGTGACGTTCTATGTACCCCATCAGGTGCGAGAGGCGCCTCATCGGGGCAATCTGGAAATAGGCGCGGTACAACCACGGTTGCTCGTTGAGCACGTCGGCCAGCAACAGTTGGTTGAGTTCCTCGCCGTCGAAGTCGCGCAGTTGAAGCATTTGTCGGAAAACAACCGCCAGCTCTTGTTGGATGCCCAGGAACTCCAGTCGGTGATGATCGAGCACCAAGCACTGTGCGAAACTCAGCCCATGAAGCGTCCATTGCTCCATCAGATGGGCTTCGTCGGCGTCGACCTTGCCGTCGGCTTCGCCACACTCGTGACACCATACGGCCATCCTCGCATAGATGGCCCATGCAAAGAGCGCCATGTAGCGGTCGTCGTCCATCTGCTGGAGATGCTCGTTGAGCAACCAGTTGGCCCATTGGGCAGCCAACGGGCGTTCGCCTTGATAGTACAGGCACACGGCGAAGAAGGCCGTGAGGTTGCCTATGGCCAATGGCTTTGCTTCCCCAGAGGCCGCCGTCTGGGCCTCGTCGTTGTGGTACACCTTGGCGAGCGCGCCCCCGATGGCCGTTGCCGCACCATAGGAACCACGGTCGGCCAGCTGCCGCATGACGTCGAGCATGAGCAAGGCCGTGGCCTCGGGGTGGCGTGTGGCGGCTTTCGACAGCCACTGTTCCATGAAATTCCACTGGCTAATGGTGAGGTCCGACAGGGCGTAGACCACATGTCGGTGCCACACCATGCCCTGGTTCAGCACCACAAAGTCGAGCAAGTCGGTGGTTTGATATTTCAGGGCGAGGTAGGGCAACTCGCGAATGGCTACCGCATCGAATGGGTTGTCTTCAATCGTTTGGAGCAGATGGCTGGCGAGCGCCGCAACATAGCGACTGATGGTGTCGGCCGATTGCACGCACACCTCGATGCGGAAGTTGGGGTAAGCGAAGTCGATGATGCCGCTGACGCCATCGGTCGTGAGCAGCGGTCCGAGGTAGCGGCGCAACTCAGCAAACTTCAGCGCGTCCCAATCGTTGCCCAACAGTTGGCGCAGGTCGCTCTCGCGCAAGCCGTATTCGCTCACGGCGAGCATGCGCAGCACCGTCATGCCAAACGCCATGTCGACGAAATGCCCACCCTCTTGCAGGATCGACATGAAGAGAGGCTCGGGATAATTGGCGGCCTGGGAGACGATTTCGATGAGCGAGTTTTGGATTTTCAACTCCTCGTTGGCCTCTTGGCGCTGTCGGGTGGCTTCGAAATAGGAGGCGTTGAGCAGGGTGAGGCGGCGTGTCATCATGACCGACCACAGGGGGATGGTAGATGGATGGATGCGGCGCGCCTGCTTGTTGAGCAACGCCTCCATGACCGCCGGTTGCAGGCGTTTGCCCACCTCGGCCAACCGTTTGTCGATGAGCTGTTGCGCATCCTGGCGCGAGAGGGGCGAGAGTGCGATCTTGTCGCATAGCGTAATGCCCTCGGCCTCGCCGCTCTCAGCGGTGCAGATCACCACCGTGTTGGCGGGAACCCAATGGTTGTTGAGCAGCAAATGGCAGTTGTCGAGGCGGCACACGTCGTCGATGAGCAGCACTTTCCGCCTGTCGTTGGTGCCCAACGCCTTGCCTAACAGGTGGGCGAGGAGGCCGAAGTCCTCATCGTTGTCGATGCCACAACGGTACTCGGTGGCTGTGCGCGAGTCGGACAGCCAGCACTTGAGTGGCATGGAAGCCTGACAGTTGGCTTGCTTGCGGTCGGCGAAAAAGATGTAGGGAATGAAGTGTTGGCTCTGTGCCAACTGTTCGTAGAACTTGCATAACAGGGCCGTCTTGCCAAAGCCATAGGGGCCGGTGACCAGCAGCACCTTGCCGTGGCTGCGCTTGGGGGCGTGGGCGTTGTCGTTGCTGGCAGATGGGTTGGCCTCGCCGTTGGGGGCGTCGGACGGGGTGCCGTGGGTGCCATAGGCATATTGCTCGAGCCATTGCAACCAATCCTCGCGGCCGCAGAACAGGCGGTTGCTTTGTGCCATGCGCTCTTGCGCGACACTGGTGATGTTCTCGAAGTCGTTGTCGGGATTGGCCGTAGCGTCCTCACACTCGTAGAGCTCTATCTCCTGCACCAAAGCCGTGGTGAGAAAACGCACGAGTGTGTCGAGGTGGGTGAGCTGGGTGCCGTCCCACTGGCAGTTGTAGTGGCAGATGTTGCGGTCGAGCGAGTGGGCATGGAAGGTTCGGGTGATCTTCTCCTTGAGCAGCGCGAGGCGGCGTGTGGCCGTTTCGTCCTGCTCACAGTAGCGCGCCCGTTCGTCGGCGCCCATCTGTTGGTAGGCCTCGGGCGAACGAAAGCAGAAGAAGCTGCGGTGTAAATTGTCGGTGTCCATGAGCGAACCAAAGAGAATCTCCAACTCGGTGACGCTGCGCGCCTGTTGGGTATCGGTGTTGACAAACAGGCGCTCGTCGGCGCTCATGCCGTCGACGATGGCGTCCCAACTCGCTTGCGATGGCACCCATCCGTAGCGGTCGCCGAGCAGTCCGATGAAGAACGGACGTGAGCTCTGTATGCCTCCAAGGCACTCGCGCAACACATGGTTCTCGCGATCGGCCTCATCCACATCGCTGGTGCTCACGCCCCACCGCAGATCGATGAAGTCGACGTGGATGTTATGGCGGGCTAACTGTTGCGCTACGGCGGGATACACTTGGTTCATGATGGCGTCGCGCTCGGCGTCCATGTCGCGAAAGGTGCTGCTGAGAAACACCTTTATGTTTTTTCCAAAGGTTCGTTGGGTCATAAGAGGTTTAGGTTTGGGGTGTGGTGAATAACGAGTTGGGGGTGCCACTCATTGCGTTTGGTAAACGTTGGTGGGCTTCAGTTGCATGCCCAACGACTGGTAGAGTTGGTTGGCGGCCACACGCTGGGGGCGTGAGGTGAGCATGATGGTGCCACCGCCATGCGTCCGGGCATAGTGGATGGCGTGCTCCACCAATGACCGCCCTATGTGTTGTCCACGCGCCTGCTGGTCGACCACCACATCCTCCACCCACCATTTGCGGCCAGTGGGGGTGGCGTAGGTGCACAGGCTGAGCATGCCGAGCATGGTGCCGTTGGCCTCGGCCACGAAGAGATGCGTGTCGTTGTTGGCAATCATCGACAGCAGTTGGTCGTTCGTCATTTGCCTTCCCGACGACGACAGTTGGGGCAACAGGCGGTTGATGGCGTCGAGACAAGCGTCGGAATAGGTTGTTATTTCAGTTATCATGGACCGATTTGGGTTAAAAGGAATGGAGGTAACACTTCACCGTTTTGTCGTCGGTGAGGAAGCAGAGCATGCCGCAATCGTAGAACTGGAGGTTCCAATCGTCGTTGCAATCGAGCTGCAGGAGTGAGCGCCAGCCTGGATACTGCTCCTCGATCTCGTCGAAGAAGGGATGGCCGAGCAGCTTGAAGCCCGCCTCCTTGTCGTCGCACGCGGCAAAGGTGATGCGCTCAGCGTCTCGCGTGAGCGGGTTGCCCTCGTCGTCCACCAGGCGATGGGTGTGGAGATCGGTGGTCGTTGGCGAGTAGAGCACACGGAAATCGTTGTCGCTCCATTCGCCCATGCCCGGCGAGTAGTACTCGCGGTGCCCGAGGAAATAATCCACCTCGCCGAAGAAATAGAGCATGCCCGTATGCGGCAGCAAGCCCTCGGGGTCGAGCGCGGCAATGTCCTCGCAGCGAATTTGGCAGATGAAGGTCAGCGGATTGTCGTAGGTCTCGCCCTCGTCCTCATACTGGGCCACAGGGTAGGGCAGCGAGTCGGGCAGGTCGGGACAGCCCCACATCTTCGATTGACTGGTGAGGTATTGGTCGGTTGGGTTGAAAATGAGTTGTATAGCCATGGTTAGTCAAACATTACACGGGGATTCATTTGATGGGGATTGCGCCACACTACGCCGAGCTTATGCAACGCCAGTTGGCGCTCATGCCAAAAGCTGAAGCAGAAGCCCATGCCTCGCGGCACGCCTTTCAGGCGGGAGTAGGCTTGGCGGTCGGCCTCGTCGATGACGGCTTCCCACTGCTCCGTCCACTCCACGGGGTCGCGCTTGAGGTGCCCGGTTTGCGGAATCTCATTGAGGCGGCCCTCGTCGGCCAGGTCGATGATGCGGCTCAGCTCGCGCACATCGCGCTCCACGTCCTCGGTGAGCCCCAGCTCGTGGTCAGCCTCGGCCTCTATCTCGCGCAACACACGCAACTGGCACCTGAGCAGGCGGAGCTTGAGGCGTGGGTGGTCGGTGATGATCTCGAGCAGACTGTCGTTGGCGCTATAGAGATCATCGAGCCTCAGCGGTATGGCCAGCAGGTCGTCGGCGCCGTTGAGATAGGCGCTTATCAGGCCCGCCACCTCCCATTCGCGCTCTTGGTTGCGCACACGTTCGAGCGCTCCCATGATGTTGTTCATGCAAGCCTGCCATATCAGGTCGGTAGTGACTGTTGAGCAATCGTCTTCGCCCACCTCGCGCTCGGGCTCGCCGTCATATTGGTACTCGTGGTCGTCGTTGTAGCCGTCGTCATCGTCGTCATCGTCGTAGTCGGGCAGGTCGTCGACGAAATGCGACAATTGGTTATGATATTGAGGTAGCCATTTCTTCTCGATCATGGCCGTGTGTTGGCTGAGGAAACCGCTGCGATAGCCAGCTATCACCTCGTCTAATAGGTCGTCGTTGCCCAGCGCCAGGGCTCGGTAGGCACACTCGTAGCCCCGTTCCTCACCGTAGCCTTCGGGGGCTGTGTGGTCGTGGAGCGCCATGTGGGACATGGCCGCCCATGCGAAGGCGCAGCGCAGGTTGGCTCCTCGGCTATACCACAGCCATGCCTCCTCGGCATTGCGCTCGAAACCGTAGGTGCCGTTTTCGAAATAAGTGCCGAGGAAGTAGGCGCAGGTGCTTTCGCCCAACATCCATCCCATCCTGAGGTCGTCGTACAAAGTCTTGGTTGCCTGTTGCTGTTCCTCCTGGCTCAGGGCGTCGAAGTCGACGCTTTCCATCAGTATGGCATACATGGTGTAGCAGTCGGCCGCTTGCACGTCGATGCCTTTCTGCATGACCTCCATGAACTCCTCGCGGTCTTCGACCTGATAGTTCTCGTTGCAGTAGGCTGCTATGGCCCACCTGTAGAAGCCTTGGCTGCAACCGTTCATCGCTGCCTGTTGGTACATTTTGATGGCCTCGTCCTTGCGGTTCATCTTCTCCAGGGCCTCGCCCATCAGCATGAGATAGGTGGGATGGGGAAAGGCGCTGTTCTCCCAGAGGCTCTTGGCGCCTTCGTAGATCATCTCGGGCGTGCAAGGCACGTCGTTGGCGCCACAGAGCGAGTCGCGGAACGCTTGGGCCATGGCGCGCTCACTGTGGTGCTGTTGCCCCTTTGCCATCAGGCTTTTGTAGGCGTCGGGGTCGATCTCGCCTAAGTCGGCGTCGCGGTACATGTAAGCCAAATGGGCGTAGGCGTCGCCGATGCCGTTGTTGGCGGCCATCTTGTAGTAGTGTTCCTTGATGGTATTGGAGTCTTTCTCAGGCTGCAACACATCGTGCAATCGGGCGTAGGCCATCTGCATGTATGGGTTGCCGCCATCGGCCAAGGCTTTGATTTTCTCGGCGTCGCCTTGCAGTTGGGCAACGTTGTTGGCAAAGAAAATAATCTGCAGGAAGAGCTCTTGCTTCGCTTCGTCGTGCTCCACGTTTTTGGCTGCGGCCCAAAAGGCCTTTTTAACTTGATAATCCTCTATGTATCCTAAGATTCGTTCGATCATGGCATGATTAGCTTTGTGGTGTGACAAATGGTGGATTGTGCGCCGTTCCCCAAGTTTTATAGAAACGTCATGGCGCATCATCAATAGTTGCGAAGATAGCTATAATAATTGGCATTTCCGAATTTTCCTCCATGTTTTTAGCGATAATCGGTCATTAACCCCAAATCGGTCATAAGATTTCAATTCTTGTTAGTGTTTGTTTCGAGCAGGTTGCGACAGACGCACCCAAAGGCATAGCGGGCTATGTCGAAACGCGACTGGAAGCAAGATGCCGAAAGAAACGCTGACAAGAGTTGAAAAGAAACCATAACATCCTACTATTTCTCTTATGCCGGTCTAATGGCCGATTTGGGTAAAATACCATTTCTGGTTGTATAATGAAAATCCCAAATCAGCCATAATGCCGATTTGGGTGAGTGGGGGTTAATTGAATAGCAGGAAGAAGTAGTTCAGCAATGGGGTGCATTAGCATATCTTTCCGTTTTTTATTTCGCTATTTAGAAATGAAAAAACATATCTTGGACTTTGGTAGTAAAGCCCCGTGCTGTCGTTCATCAATTTTTGATAAGTATCGGAATTGAAAATAATAGCGAGGGCTTCATTTATTTTCAAATCCTTATTGTGATTCATTAGCAGGATAGCTAAGTGCTTCACCATATCTGCTTTCATTTCGCTTATTTCGTTCATACTCTTTTCAATAATTGAATGGCACGTTCGGTTCCGAAGAAGTATTGAATAGTAATTCCCTTCATGTATTTTAGCCTCTTGACCAACGTAGGTAAGTCGATAAGTTGATTTTCGTATTTCCAAAGTTGAACTCCGACTCTGTCATTAGCAATAGGACCGATGACAATGTCGTAATTATGTGCAGGAGTGGCTGAGGGGTTGTTTCTGTTAAGTAGAATGAACTTTGCCCATTCTTCCGTATAATCATTGAATACGAGGATTTTGAGATTCTGCATTTCTTGCTCGTCGATGGAATATTCTTGAACAAGCGGTTTGCCTGTCTCCATTTGCTCGAACTTGATGTTTGCCATGTTTTGGGCTTGCTTATAGTCGGCAGATAGATAAAAACCGCGTCCAAAATCTTTGTTTGGTTTCGATTTTGCTATGTCAATCTTTTCGAAATCGATGTTTGTTCCATGATATAGCTTCATAGCAGTCCTCCTCCTTTTCTGTGGCAATAATCGGTTAGGTCGTCTACCATCGACTTGAACGATTGAGTATGGACGTAGTCGTAGTGCTTTTCCAAGAAAGCCATTCCTTGGTATCGATAGAGATAATTGAATGCTTGCTTCATCGTTAGTCCGTGTTTTCGTCCGAATTCTAAGATGAAAATCATGATCCAATCTAATTTTTCGTTGATCGTGTATGCCATATCAGTTATCTAATAGGTCATTCTATGATGGTTGATGCTTCTATATATAGATTATTAACGATGTAAAGTTATACTTTTTATTCGAAACAACAAGACTTTGTCTTATTTTTATTTCATAAGCTGATGATATTCAGCCATAAGACGTGTTTCGTTTTGCTGATTCCCAATGCGAAAACCTCTCGTTTCCCTCCCTGTAGACGCAGGAGGGAAACGAGAGGCTTATGCGATTCGTGTTAGGCTGACTTTTGGGCAGTGGGGCGCCTGTGCTTCTTGAGGAAACATAAGGCGGCGCCCAACAGGAGCAGGCCCGTGGTCCACGACACGGCGATGCCCGCCACGAAGCCCAGGCTTTGGGCAAAGCCCGCCACGATAAAGGTGAAGAATGACACCGTGGCCACGGTCAGCGCGTAAGGTAATTGCGACGATACGTGGTGAACGTGTTTGCACGATGCGCCGGCGCTCGCCATGATGGTGGTGTCGGAGATGGGCGAGATGTGGTCGCCACAAACAGCGCCGGCCATGCAGGCTGAGATGGAGATGACGCGCAATGGGGCGGCGGCGGGGAACACGGCTACGCAGATGGGGATGAGGATGCCGAAGGTGCCCCATGATGTGCCTGTGGCGAAGGCCAGCAACGCCGCCACGACGAAGATGATGGCGGGAAGCAGCATCTGCAGGTGGCTGGCGCTGCTCGACACCACGTCGGACACGTAGGCGGCGGCACCCAACGAGTCGGTCATGCTCTTCAGCGTCCATGCCAAGGTGAGGATGAGGATGGCGGGAACCATGGCCTCGAATCCCTTGATGAGGCTACTCATGGCCTCGTCGAATGGCAATGTCTTGCGCACGGTGAACATCGCCACGGAGAGGATGAGGGCCGTGAGCGAGCCGATGACCAGTCCCACCGAGGCGTTGCTGGCGGCGAAGGAGTCGATGAAATGGTGGTAATTGTTGCTCGAGGGTTGGAAGAATCCGCCCGAATACACCATGCCTATGGTGCAGAACACAATGAGCATGAGGATGGGAAGCACCAGGTCGGCCACTGTTCCGCGATGGCCCGTTTTTTCCGGTTGGCCCGCTCCCACACCGTGTTCGGCCAGTTGGAGCTTGGTGCCGCTCACCTCATCGATCTTGCCGCCATTGGTTCGCTCGTACCATTCGCGCCAACGGGCGTCGTACTTGCTCATCGACTTGAAGTCGAAGTTGATGGCAACGATGGCGAACATAAACAGTAGGGTGAAAAGGGCGTAGAAGTTATAGGGAATGGCTTTGCAGAAAAGCGCAAGGCCGTTCTCGTCGCCTGTGACGAAACCCGACACTGCCGCCGCCCAACTGGAGATGGGGGAGATGACGCATACGGGCGCCGCCGTCGAGTCGATGAGGTAGGCCAATTTCTCCTTCGTCACGCCGTGGCGCTGCGTGATGGGCCGCATCACGGAACCTACCGTGAGGCAGTTGAAGTAGTCGTCGATGAAAATGAGGATTCCCAACAGGATGGTGGCGATCTGTGCGCCCCGCTTCGTCTTGACGTGCTTAGACGCCCACTGGCCGAATGCGGCCGAGCCGCCAGCCTTGTTCATGAGCGACACGATGGCGCCCAGCACCACGAGGAACACCAGGATGCCAACGTTCCATGGGTCGGCCAGACAGTGGATGAGTCCGTATTGCTTGGCGTTGTCGCCCGTTCCCACGGTGTCGTTGAGCAGGTGCGAAAGAAACCCCTCGAACCCAGTGCCCATGGAGTAGCTGAAGAGTGCCGCTCCGAGGATGATGCCGATGAACAATGACGAATAAACTTCCTTGGTCTTCAAGGCCAAGGCGATGGCTACGACAGGCGGTAGCAGGGACCAGCATGTCCCGATCAGATTGAAATCCATGTGATGGAAGTGATGTTTTTGTTTTCAGTGAGTCACCCTACGGTTGGCCTCCATTAGCTGGCGCAACCGTAGGGTGAATGTTATGAGAAATGGAGAGCGCCCGTTCGAAGGTGCCGACGGATGCTTTCTCGGGTGTTGAAACGTTTATTTGACGCTGACCTTCAGCGGCGTTCTCACGGCCTTGGCGGCTTGGGCGAGCACTGCTTGCCATGCCTCGAAGGTGTGGATTTCGGTGGTGGTGTTCTGGTCCCATCCCGTTCCGAAGTAATAGGTGAACGATGTGCTGGGATGATAGGTGGTCGTGCCTAATATGTGGCCTGTGGCAATGCCGTTCTCGCGAGCCTTGTAAAGGGTGGTGATGTTCTTTTGTGGGAAAAGCAATCCGATGTAGATGTGGCCCATCTGCTTGGCCAACTCCTCGCGGTATTTGGCGTTGTACACGCTGGCGTCGCCCAGGTCCTCATAGCCAATGAAGCCGCTTTGGGCGTTCAGCACATATTGCGTGGGGTTCGATTTGTGAACCACGGCACCGGCGGCAACGGTCATGGGCTTTGGCAACCCCTGGTAGGTGACGGCCACCCGGTTAAAATGCGAGCCGGCGTCGAGCGTGATGACGCGCTTCTCTATCACCTTGGCGCCGTTCAGTTGGCGCTCAGGGTAGGTGAGCTCCACGGTGAATCTCAGTGGGCCTTGGTCGAGAATCTTATAGCTCTTGTAGCACGACGGCATCAGCAAGTTGCCGTTGGCCTCCATGAGCGCATTGGCTCCACCGCCCAATGTGGGGCCTACGGTGTAGCAATCCATGCCCTTTCCGTGGTTGATGTGGTAGCAATAGGCGTTGTAAACCTGGTCGGCAAGGTCCTTGTAGCCACGCTTCCCAAGGTCCTTAATCACGCGGCGCATGTCCTGGTTCTGCTCGCTGGCGTACCAATAGTCGAGCATCAGGTCGCTGGTGTTCTTGTTGAACAGGTCGTAGCCCACCGCTCCGCCGTGACCGTAGATGCGGTAAGCCACCTTGTCGTTCTCCCATCCAAACTCGTCTTGTCGCTCGGTGAAGAGGCGGCCGGCCACCTTCGCCGCGTATTTCTGGGGTGTTCCCTTTGTGGCGTAGTACACGGCCTTGCCCTTGGCGGGCACGCCAGCTTGGAAAATGAGCTTGCCGTCGTGGGTGGCTTGCGAGGGAATTTCTTGGCCGTTGGGGTCGGTAATGATGATGTTGGTGGTGGCGTTGAGCTTGCGTTGCACGTCGGCGAGCTTCGTCTCCACCATCTCCGTGCGGGGCGTCGACAAGGTGTTGGTAAGCGTAATGGTTACTTTGTCGGCCGCATTGGTTAGGGCGCTGAACGCCGAAAGAATCGTCAGGGTGATTAGTTTACAATTCATAAGTGTCTTTGTTTTGATGTAAAGAGACCATCCCGAGGCCTTTGTGGGCATGCTCGGGATGGCCTATCCTTGTAAATCTGTGGGCGAATCGTTGGGTGTTATCCTTTGAGCGGGTTCCAACCTTGTGCCGTGATGTCAAACTCTTGGTTGTCGCGGCTGATGAGCTTAGTGCCCAACTCGGGCTTGGTGATGTAGCCAATCTGGCGGATTCCCTTGCTCTCCAAGCCGTTGAGCTTGTCGTGGTCGCCAATGGGCACGGTGAAGAGCAACTCGTAATCCTCACCTCCGTTCATGGCGCAAGTGGTGACGTTCATGTTGAACTCCTCGGCCTGAACAGCTGTTTGGTAATCGATGGGGATGTTCTTTTCGTACACACGGCATCCGCATTGGCTCTGCTTGCAGATATGGAGGAGCTCCGACGACAGGCCGTCGCTGATGTCCATCATGGCCGTGGGCTTGATGTTGTTTTCGCGCAACAGTTGTAAGATGTCGCCACGGGCCTCGGGCTGCAACTGCCTTTCGAGCAGATACTCGCGCCCAGCGAAGTCGGGCTGGAAGTCGGCGGTCTTCGCACCCTGCTCGCGCAGGTGCTTCACGAGGGCGTCGTTGCCCGCTTTCTTGGCCTCGGAAATCTTGCGGTTGATGTCGTCGAGTTGCTGATAATAAACCGTTTTCTCGCGTTCGAGCAACTGCAGGCCCATGTAAGCCGCACCCAGGTCGCCGCTCACGCAAATGAGATCGGTCTCTTTCGCGCCGTTGCGATACACGATGTCGTCCTTCTTAGCGTCGCCTATGCAGGTGATGCTGATGGCCAATCCCGTAAGCGATGATGTGGTGTCGCCGCCCACGATGTCGATGTTCCACTTGTCGCAGGCCTTCTTCAGGCCTGTGTAAAACTGCTCCATGCCCTCCACGTTGAAGCGTTTGTCGATGGCGATCGACACGATCATCTGGCGTGGGGTGCCGTTCATGGCGAAGATGTCGGATATGTTCTCCATCGCCGCCTTATAGCCTAGTTGCATGAGCGACACGTAGGTGAGGTCGAAATGCACGCCCTCCATGAGCATGTCGGATGTGGTGAGCACCTCTGTGTCGGGGTAATGCATCACGGCGCAGTCGTCGCCCACTCCGTAAAGAGAACTGTTGTTCTTGAGTTGGATGTCTTTGGTGAGTCGGTCGATGAGGCCGAACTCTCCGAGCTTGGATATTTCCATGATTGATGTTTGCGTAATTTATGAGCGAGCGATGATCTCGCGCATGATGGTTGTCATCTTCGGCTGTGCTGTCGCGGCTGCCTGTTGCACCTCTTCGTGGCTCACTTCCACGGGGTTGTCGAAGCCTCCGAGGTCGGTGATGATGCTCACGCCAAACACGCGGATGCCACAGTGGCGCGCCACGATGACCTCTGGTACGGTCGACATGCCCACGGCGTCGCCACCCATGATGCGGAACATACGGTACTCGGCGGGTGTTTCAAATGTGGGGCCTTGTACGCCGGCATACACGCCGTGGCGCAAGGTGATGCCTTTCTCCTCGGCAATCTGGTCGGCCATGGCGATGAGCTCATGGTCGTAAGGCTCATGCATGTCGGGGAAGCGTGGGCCTGTGGGAATGTTCTTTCCGCGCAGCGGATGCTCGGGGAAGAGGTTGAGGTGGTCGGTGATGACCATGAGGTCGCCGATGTGGAACTCTGGGTTCATGCCTCCGGCGGCGTTGCTCACAAAGAGCGTCTTGATGCCGAGCTCATACATGACACGCACGGGGAACGTTACTTCCTTCATGGAGTAGCCCTCGTAGAAATGGAAGCGTCCCTCCATGGCCATGATGTCCTTGCCTCCCAGCTTGCCGAAGATGAGTTTGCCTGCGTGGCCCTCAACGGTCGACACGGGGAAGTTGGGTATGTCCTTGTAAGGTATCTCGGTGGTATCAGTTATCTCGGAAGCTAATTGTCCCAGGCCTGTTCCCAGAATGATGGCTGTCTTTGGGCTTGCCGTCATCTTTTCTCTTAGCCAGGATGCTGTTTCTTGAATTCTTGTGTACATAGCTGATTATTTTGTGGTTGAAGTTTTCTTCTTGGTCGAGCATGAACCGTATGCGTATGGGCAGCGCATAGAGCGCTTTCTTCACCTCCAGGCTCAGACCATTGGTGCTCAATAGGCGCGTGGCGTCTTTCTCTGTGGTGATGATGAGGCGTGGCTCGGGCAAGTTGGCGAAGGCTTGGTTGATGCGCGCCGCATCTTTCTCGGTGAACTGATGGTGGTCGCCGAAGGCCATGGGGGTGATGGATCGGCAGCGGTCCTTGAGGTCGAGCTCCATCTGTCGGGGTGAGGCGATGCCTGTGAGCAACAGCGTGTTGGCCGACGATAATGTGGGAAGGCTTACCGCTTCGGGGAAGACGGGTGCCAACTCGTCGTAGTCGATGCGCGTGAAGAAGAGCGCCTGATAGGGAAAGAGGTCGAGGGCCTTGGTGAGCACGCGAAACTCCATGGGTTTCAGGTCTTTCGGACACTTGGTGACAATCACTATGTCGGCTCGGTTCTTGCCTTTCATGGGCTCACGCAGTCGACCGGCGGGCAACAACTTATCGTAGATGATGAGTCGGTGATAGTCGACCAGCAGGATGTTGATGCCGGGCTTGACGTAGCGGTGTTGGTAGGCGTCGTCGAGCAGAATAACGTCCACATCGCTTGTCGCCTCGTCGTCAGTGAGCCGTTGAATGCCCTCGCGTCGGTTCTTGTCGACCGCCACATATACGTCGGGAAACTTGCGTTTCATTTGGAACGGCTCGTCGCCGATGGTGCGCATAGGCGTGTCGTTGTCGGCAAGCACGTAGCCGCGGCTCTTTCGCTTGTAGCCCCGCGAGAGCACTCCCACCTTCATCTTGTCGTGCAGCAGACGGATAAGATACTCCACATGTGGCGTCTTGCCTGATCCGCCGACGGTGATGTTTCCCACGTCGATGACGGGTATGGAGAACTCTTGCTGAGGCAGCACGCCGAGGTCGAAGAGGTGATTGCGCACCCCCACGCCCATGCCGTAGAGCCAACTCAGCGGCAACAGCCAGTCGTTGATTTTAATGAGGTCACCTTCCATGGTGTGATGTTCAGAAATTGGTAATGATAAATGGGCATCGAGCCTGCATGGGGTCGAGCGATTGCACGGTGCGCAACATACGAATGGGCTCGTAGAAGGTGCCCAGCGTCAGTCGCAACTGCTCGTCGAGCGCCGTGCCCTTGTTATTGTTGAAGTTGAGCAACTGCGTCATCATGTCGGCGGGAGCGGGATAGGGCAGGGTGTGATACTCGTCGAGTTTGGCCAGTTTGGCCGCCTTGGCCACCGCCTTATCGAGTCCGCCCAACTCATCGACGAGACGGAGCTTGAGGGCGTCGGATCCCAGGAACACATGACCTTGTGCGCGCTCCTCCACCTGTTGCATGTTCATGCGTCGTCCGCGAGCCACGCGGCTCTTGAAGAGCTTGTAGCCACGGTTTACGCTGGCTTGCATGAGCGCCATTTGCTCGGCGGTCATGGGCTTCATCATGCCGCCCATGGTGGCGTTGCGGTTGGTCTTCACCTCGTCGTAACGCAGGCCGAGTTTCTCGGTGAGCAGTTGCGACTGGTCGAGCGTCAGGCCGAAGATACCGATGGAGCCTGTGATGGTAGTGGGCTCAGCTACGATGTAATCGGCTGCCGCACTGATGTAATAGCCACCCGATGCGGCCGCTCCACCCATGGAGATCACCACGGGCTTCTTGGTGCGCAGGGCTTCTATCTGATGCCATATCTGCTCGGAGGCGTATGCCGAACCACCGCCCGAGTTGATGCGGATAACCACCGCCTTCACATTGTCGTCGTCGGCGAGGTCGGCGAGGTCGGCGCACATCTCGCGTCCCACGATGAGATGGCTATTGGAGAACGCATCCTGTGAGGGACGTTCCTGCACGATGTCGCCCCAGGCATAGTAGACGGCTATCTCGTCGCCCTTCTTCTCGGCGGGTGCGTTGGTCATGTCGGCCACAGAGACCTGCGGCACCTCGTCGGTCTTTTCTAATTTGAGGCGACTGCGCACCACGTTCTTCACTTGGTCGTTATAGAGCAGTCCGTCGACCATTTTGTAACGTATGAAGTTCTTTGGGTCTTCCAACGAGATGACGCGATCGGCATACGCCTGCAGCGAGTCGACGTTGATGGCGCGGCTCTTCGACACGGCTTGGCACACTGTTTGCCACCATCCGCCGAGGTAGCGTTCCGTCTGTTCGCGGCTGGGTTCGCTCATCTTGTCCTCGGTAAACATCTCCGTGGCGCTCTTATACTTGCCGCATTTGAACGGAACCATCTTCACGCCGATCTTGGCGAGGGCGTCTTTTACAAACATCATCTGTCCGCCCATGCCCTGCCATGATATGGTGCCTTGTGGGTTGAGGTAGATCTTGTCGGCCACCGACGCCACATAGTAGGCGCCGAGCGAGTACTCCTCGCCGTAGGCCACAATCCATTTCTTGGCCGTCTTGAAGTCGGCCAACGCGTCGCGTAGCTCCTGCATCTGTGCCATGTCGGCCCCATAGGAACCGGCTTCGAGGTAAATGCCCTTCACCTCGTCGCTGTTCTTGGCTTTGGTGATGGCTTCGAGTGTTTCTTGCAATCCCTTTGTTGAGGTGCCACTGAGTGTGGCGTATAGGTTGTCCTCGGCGCGCTCCTGCAGGGCTCCGTCGAGCTTGATGACGAGTACAGAGTTGTCGGCCACTCGTTGGGTCGACTGTGATGAAGCTATCATGCCCACGAGGCTCATGAGGCAGATGACTCCTACGATGACGGAGAAGGCCAGCAGACCCACGATGGTGGCGCTAACCGATTTGATAAAGTCTTTCATTTTTGTCGTCTGTTATTGTTGTTGGCAAATTAGATTGCAAATCTACGAAATATTTTAGGAAATGCCAAATGCTAACGTGTCATTCTGTCTATTTATAGGTGTAATAATTGGTCCTTTGGGTTACAAAAGTGTTATGTTGTTGCATTTGTTTGCACACACAGTGGTTTTTGCGAAAGATTTTTAGTTGTCGTGCATAATTTTGCGCCTCGCAAACGTTGACGAAGCGTAATATTTTATATCTTTGCATAAGATAGGCTGCACTCGGCCATTTGAACGCGTGTTCCCTAAGGAAAAGCAGACGATGACGTCATACTGTTGCCCCAACTTATTAATCTATAATTATATGCAAATGAAGACACTTCTGATCACTTCGGCCTTGGCGGCTTCGGCCTTGGCGGCGAATGGACAGTCGATCAAGTATCCCACGGCTCCGAAGGACGCTACGGTCGACGAGTATTTTGGAGTTAAGGTGGCCGACCCGTTCCGCCCCTTGGAGGACGACACTTGTGCGGCCACGGCGGCATGGGTGGAGGCTGAGAACCAGGTGACCAACGCCTATCTGGCAAAGGTGCCGCAGCGCGCCAAATATCTGAAGCGCCTGAAGCAAGTGGTCAACTATGAGAAGGTTTACACGCCTTTCGAGAAGAACGGAAAGTGGTATGTCTACAAGAACAACGGCATGCAGAACCAAGCCGTGCTCTATCAGATGGACGCCTTAGGCGGTGCGCAGCGTGTGTTCCTCGACCCCAATAAGTTGAGCGACGACGGTACGGTGGCCCTGAAGGATATCTCGTTCTCCAACGACGGCAAGTATTTCGCCTACGTCATCTCACGCAGCGGAAGCGATTGGGAGGAAATTTACGTCATGGACGTGAACACCGGCAAGATGCTCTCCGACCATATCGTGTGGGCTAAGTTCACTGGTGTGAGCTGGTATGATGGCGGTTTCTACTATAGCGCCTACGACGCCCCCGAGAAGGGCAAGGAGACCTCGGCCAAGAACGAGGTGCAGAAGGTCTACTACCACAAGATGGGAACCCCGCAGAGCCAGGATGTGCTCTTCTACCAGAACCCCGCCTATCCCTTGCGTTTCTATAGTGTGTCGGTGAACGAGGAGGAGACGATGATGTTCCTTTACGAGACGGGAATGGACCAAGGCATCAACATCTACGTGCGAAACCTGCGTGTGCCCAACTCGCAGTTCATACAGATGACGGGCGATTGTAGCAAGAACTATTCGCCTGTGGAGATCATTGGCGATAAGATTTACATGATGACCAATGCCGGCGCTCCCAAGTATCGCATGATGGTGGCCGACATCAACAAGCCGGGCTACAACGATTGGAAGGAACTGGTGCCCGAGAGCGACGCCGTGCTCGACAACGTGACGTTTGTGGATGGCGACAAGATGGTGCTCACCTATAAGAAAGACAACTGCTCGCAGGCTTACCTTTATAATATCAGCGGCAAGAAGATCGGCGACATCCAACTGCCGGGCGTGGGTAGCGCCAGCTTCTCGGGCAAGCGCGAGCGCAAGGAGCTGTTCTACAGCTACACCTCGTACACCGTTCCCTCAACCACCTACCAGTATGACTTGGCCACGGGCAAGAGCACGGTGATGAGCGCACCGAAGGTTAGCTTCAAACTGAGCGACTATACCTCCGAGATGGTCTACTACACCAGCAAGGACGGCACCCGCATCCCGATGTTCCTCACTTATAAGAAGGGCATGAAGCTCAACGGCAAGAACCCCGTGCTGATGTATGGCTACGGCGGCTTCAACATTACCTATCCTCCCTCGTTCTCGGCCATGCGCATTCCGTTCCTCGAGAATGGCGGCGTCTACGCCTATGTGGTGTTGCGCGGCGGTGGCGAGTATGGTGAGGACTGGCACCTGGCCGGAACCAAGTTGCAGAAGCAGAACGTGTTCGACGATTTCATCTCAGCAGCCGAGTGGCTCATCGGCAACAAGTATACCGACAGCCAGCACCTCGCCATCATGGGCGGCAGCAACGGTGGCCTGTTGGTGGGTGCCTGCATGACCCAGCGCCCCGACCTCTATAAGGTTTGTATTCCCGAGGTGGGCGTGATGGACATGTTGCGCTACCACAAGTTCACCATCGGTTGGAACTGGGCGCCCGACTATGGCACCAGCGCCGACAGCAAGGAGATGTTCGAGTATCTGAAGGCTTACTCGCCCCTTCACGCGCTGAAGGAGGGGGTGAAGTATCCTGCCACCATGGTTTGCACAGCCGACCACGACGACCGTGTGGTTCCCGCCCACTCGTTTAAGTTTGCTGCCCGCTTGCAGGAGTGCCAGGCCGGTCAGGCTCCCGTGCTCATCCGCATCGACAGCAAGGCGGGTCATGGCGGTGGCAAACCGCTCTCGAAGGTGATGGAGGAAACGGCCGACATCTACGGCTTCATTATGTACACCATGGGCATGAAGATGAAGTAAAAAGAGCCCATTAGCGCACCCTAACCCTAAGGGGCGAAGCGTTTTGCGGATTATCGCAAAGGCTTCGCCCCTGTTCTCTTTTTCGCCTTGCGGCGTTGGGTCTTATGTGATGTTCCTACCGACCCTTGCTCGAGGTTAGTCGATGTCGATAACCTTGAAATGCTTGTTGAAGGTGATGTCCAAGCCGTTGGTGAGCTCCACCTCGTGCTCGTTTCGGTCTATCTCAATCTTCTTGACAGATTGGCCGGGGTAGGTGGCCTGCAAATAGCTTTGGATGGGCTGGGGGATGAGGTTGGCGGGAACGGTTCCCTGCTTGCAATCCACCTCGGTGAGGTTGCCCTTCTTGTCAAACTCGAGCTTGGTGCCATTCTGCAACACCACGTCGTAACTCTTGTTTACAATGCCGGCCTCTATGGTGGCGAGCACCACCTTTTGCTTGTTGAAGTGCGTGGTGAGTGTGGTCTGTGCCTTGGCTGGAAGATTGCTTACATCAATGGGCTTGTCGTTGTCGGCGCAAGCCGTGGCGCTACACAACACAATGCTGCTAAGGGCAACCAGCATCATTCTGATTGATCTTTTCATAAAGTAGTTGGTTTAAAAGGTAATAAAATCAATTGTCATCAAACGTTTGACGTCTGATAATTAAATTGACGATTGGGGAGCGAAAAAGTAAAAGGGCTTTAATGTTTCTTAAGAAAAAAGATGGCAGACGGCCATCGGCCCAAGGAGGGAAAACAACAATCCCAGTCACACGGGGCTGGGATTGTAGGAATAGTAGGTATGTGGGTTGCGTTACTTCACAAACTTCTTGCCACCCTTGATGTAAACACCATGCTGGGCGGGCTTCTCCACCTTGCGGCCAAAGAGGTCGTAGATGGCGGCGTTGGCGTTGGTGTCGTTGCTCGTTGTGGGAGTGCTGATGCCCGTTGCGAGATCGTCGTCGTCCACGTCGACCACGGTAAACACGTAGCTGTCCTTCAGGTCGGCGTCCACACGTTTAATCACCTTGTCGGTCGTGATGCCCCATTGCTGCGGTGCGGCGTTGGGCGTGACGCTCGTCATGGCCCATTTGCCACCCACCTCGCGCAAGATTACCGAGTTCCACTCCGAGTAGTAGGGGTTCTGGTTGATGCGTCCTTCCTCGTCGAGGAACTTGTTTTTGTTGAACGCAATCTTCCATCGGCCCGATGTGGCGTCGGTGGTGATGGTCCACTTCTGGTACTTCTGCTTCGTGACATCCTTTCCCTTGGCCTTGAAGGTGGGTCGGCTCAGGGCCGAGAGCGACGAGGTGGTGGTGAGATATTCGCCCTTGTCGTTCTTGATGTAATAGGTCTTTCCGCTTTCGATCACGGGATGCTTCCCGTCGTTGCCCTTCACCGGCACGATCTCGAAGATGGCGTCGTTGATGTGGAGGATGGGGTTGTTGTCCTTGTCCTTGGCCAACGGCGTGTCGCGCTTGATGATGCGCGTCTTGTTGGCTCCCAGGAACTTGCGGCTCACCTTTGCGGTGGTTTGGATGGCATACTTGCCGTTTACGCGGTAGATGTCGTAGCTGTGCCACTCGGGGTCGTAGGGGTTGATTTCCTTATTCTCCCAGAACTGTCCCTTCTCGTTGAGGTAACGGCCATCCTGCGTGTTGGCAATCTTGTAACGGCCCGTGTTGGGATCCACGCTGATGGTCCACTCGCACTTCTGCGGCTGGGTGTCGTCGATGGCGTCGGTCCAGATGGGCATGTCGCCCGTGCGGTCGGCCGAGGCGTTCTTATTATAAAGGTATTTGCCGTTGTACTTGATGTAGTAGTTGCCCGTTTCGAGCACCTGCACGGGGAAGTTCTCCCAACCCTCGGTGTACTTGCTCTTGTAGGCTATGACCAACTCGTTGAGCTGCTGCTTGAGGAAGGGCTCCACCTTCTGCGTTGCCACCACGGGCTTGGCGCTCTTGATGGTTCCTGAGAAGTTGCGCGAGATGAGCGCGTCCTCCTTGGTCAGAAGGTCTTGTATGTCGCGGTAGTCTTGCAGGAACTTCGCCGTGTCGCCACTGTCGATGAGGCCCCACATCTCCACGATCTTCTGTCCGCGCTGGCCCATGTATTTCATTTTCTGCAGCCACGGTGTGATCTCGGTGATGAGCGCGGGGTTGTAGGTGTCGGCCAGCAGCGCGTCGGCCGCTTCCACCATCAGGTCAAACTGGTCCTTCTGCTCGTCGAGCGTGCCGTTCACGTTGAAATTGGGGCTCTCGCCCTCGCGGCGCAGTCCGTGCACGGTCCATCCCAGGTCCACATTGTGCTCGCAGAACACGTGGAAAGCCTCGGCGTTGTTGGGCATCAGGTATCTGATGGCCCGCTCCCAGTTGGCCTCGGGGTTGTAGTCTTTCATGTTCCAGGCATAGTCGGCCACACCGTAGAGCGCCACCTTCGAGGCCTCGGCATACTCCATGGGGTTCGACGTGAAGGCCGTCATCTTGCCGCCAAAGGCGTTGTTGCCCTTGTCGTTGCCGTAGAATTTTCCCATGAGCATGTGTCCGATGCAATAATCGTTGACGGGATAGTTGAGCCAGATGAAGGGCGCCATGCCCCCCGTGGCGGTCTTGAAGAAATCGAGGTCGCCCTGGTTGATCATGTCGGCCACGCCGTCGCCCGTCCACATCACCTCAATGCCCTTGTGCAAGCCCTTGCCCAGTGCGCGCAGGTAGTCGTCGTTCTTGTTCCATCCGGCATAGGCGGCGTTATACTTGGTGGGGCACATCGAGAGGCGGTTCAGGTCGTCGTGCTTCTCAATGAAGTTTTTCCAAACATAGTTGCACTCGGCCACCTGCAGGCTGGCGTCGGCGCCACCAAAGTCGTCGAAGAAGATGGAGAAGTTGCGTACGCCCAGCGAGTAGACGTGCTCCAGCTTGTTCACCACGGCCTTGAAGTCGCTCTCGCTGTTGGAGATGCTTCCGCCCGTGTGGATCGACCACACAAACGACACGTGGTTCTTCTTGGCGGCCTCGGCCAGGCCACGGATAATGGCGGCCTTGTCGGCGGGATAGTTCTCGCGCCACTTGGTGCGGTGGTAGGGGTCGTCCTTGGGACCGTAAACATAGATGTTCATCTTGTTCTTGCCATAGAACTCAAACTGGCTCTTGCGGTCGGCGTCGCTCCACGGATTGCCGTAGAAACCCTCTATCACGCCACGCTGTGCGCAGGCGGGATAGTCGCTAATCTCCACCTCCATCACGTTGGGCTGTGCCAGTATTTGCAACAGGGTCTGCACGCCGTAGTAGGTGCCGGCGTCGTCGGCGCCAGCTACGATGATGCCGTTGGCGTCCACCTTGAGGTAATAGCCCTCAGCCGTTTCGGGAATGTTGGCCTCCACGGCGCTCACGGCCGCTTCGCCCTTCTTGCCCACCACCAGGCTGATGCCGTCGTCGGCCAGGGTGAGCTTCTCCTGCAGCAAGGCCACGGCGTAGGCGTCGGTGGTTTCGGCCTTGGTAAGGCTATACTTGGCGTTGGCCGACTCGAAGGCCTTCTCGCCCCAGCTAACCGATTGAGGCACAGGCGACACCTGTACCTGTTGCGCCCACGACGCCACTTGGACAAAAAGTGAACAAAGCAGCAGCAAGCTAACTTTTTTCAGGTAATTCATCATGTTTTAGGAAGTTGTTATGGTTTATTATTAGGTTCGTGGGTGCAAAGGTAAGCACTTTTCGCCAAAAAATCCTCTGCTTGCTGCAATTTGTTGCTTACCTATACCTATTTTTATAGGTGTTTGTAAACTGGGTGCAATTTGGCTCAAGGCTCGCCTGCGGACGTTGGCTATTTGGGTTTATGGTATGGCTCCTGCCGTTGTTCCCTTGGGAATTTTCGCAACAATCTATATGGCAATCTACACGTTTGTCTTCGACGAAGACAATGTTGGGCGCAAATACGCTATTCTCAGCAAGGCTATGCAAATGCTTGGCGTTCAGCGCTTTGCGATTTATGGCTGCTCGTTGCTCGCTCCTCGTCTTACATTACCCCTTGCCGTTAGGCATGTATCGCACGTCGAAAGATGGTCTTTCGTGGTGCGATAGCTGGCCTTTCGAAGCTCGAAACATGCCCAATCGCAACACCAAAGATGCCTTTCGGCAAGCGGATGTCTCGTTTTTGTCGCTCCGATGGCGCAAAAACGGCGATTTCGCTCGCTGGTTCGGTCAAAATCTCGACACAACTTTTTAACCAAATATTTTGAATCATCGCTCGGCTTGGCCATGGAGGTGGAGGGATGCGAGGGTGAGGGGATGGAAAAGAAAAATCCCTTGCAAATCAGCGATTTACAAGGGATCGATAACTTTTTGGGAGTACCCAGACCCGGGCTCGAACCGGGATGCCTTGCGGCACTGGTGTTTGAGACCAGCGCGTCTACCTATTCCGCCATCTGGGCTTCTTCGTTAAAAGCGATGCAAAGGTACAATGTTTTTTCGATACGCCCAAACATTATGGCGTATTTTTTTTGAGATTTATGCAAAAACCTGTTGGCGAAGGGGTGCCGTGGCGGGCGCAAAGGCTGTAGGGCGACTACTTTTTTAGCCCATTTCTGTGTGATGGTATTGAATTATTTGTTACCTTTGCAGTCAAACGCGTTTTTGAAATGAAAGACATTTGCAGCATAGGGCACATTACCCGCGATAAGATCGTAACACCTAAGAACACCGTCTATATGGCCGGTGGCACCTCTTATTATATGTCGTATGGCATTAGTCGCCTCCCTGAGAAGGTTAGTTACCAACTGGTGACCAAGGTGGGCGAAGGCCAGATGGGCGAGGTGGAGAAGTTGCGCCAGGCGGGCGTGGACACCCTTTGCTATCCGAGTCGTCACACGGTGTACTTTGAGAACCGTTACGGCATCGACACCAACAACCGCACGCAGCGGGTGCTGGCCAAGGCCGACCCTTTCACCTTGGAGGAGATGCGCCCGTTGGAGGCCCGTGTGTTCCACTTGGGCAGCCTGCTGGCTGACGACTTCCCGTCCGAGGTGGTGAAATACCTGGCCACGAAGGGACTGGTGTCGATCGATGTGCAGGGCTACCTGCGCGAGGTGGTGGGCGAGGATGTGCGCGCCATTCCTTGGAAGCACCAAGAGGAGATTCTGGCGGCCACGAGCATCCTGAAGCTCAACGAGCACGAGATGGAGGTCATCACCAACTCGAAGGACCCTCGCACCGTGGCCCGCACGCTGGCCGACCAAGGTGTGAGGGAGGTGGTCATCACGCTGGGCAGCTATGGCTCGCTCATCTATGCCGACCGCCATTTCTATGAGATTCCCGCCTTCCAACCGCGCGAGGTGGTCGATGCCACGGGTTGTGGCGACACCTATTCCACGGGCTACCTCTATTGTCGGTTGCAGGGCATGGGCTACGCCGAGGCCGGTAGGTTCGCCGCCGCCATGTGCACCCTGAAGTTGGAGCACAATGGCCCGTTCGACGGCACGTTGGCCGACATAGAGCGCGTCATGCGCTAACTCTTCCCCGCAGGTTCAATGATTTGCGCTCAGGCGCGGTCGCTCGGCTCTGCCGCTTTCATCAGAAAGAACAACGAAATTTGTCGAAGACCCACTGACCGTAGGGAAGTAATTTCTCAAATTAACGAGACCCGGCGAAGCCCCACCGACCAAAAGGGAGGTAATTAGTGTAATCGTTCTACGATTACCAATTTGAACGAATTTAGCTAACGCAATTTGGAAAAATTCGAAAATTAGGGAAATTCGTTGTTACGCCGTCTGAGGCCAAATAAAACTATTCGTTGTTACGCCGTCTGAGGCTAAAAGAATTACCATTCGGGGTGAGATATTCACCCCATCACCTCATCCAGGGAGGCGTGTTGACTTTCCAGGAGCTGGTCGAGGTAACGACGCAAACGGTCTTTACCCACCTCTTTGAGTCCGTTGCCAAAGGTTACCAGATGGTCGGCCAGATGCACCGCCAGGTTCAGGTCGTGGGTGGAGAGCACAATGATCTTCCCCGTGTCGTGGGCCAGGCTACCCAAGAGCTGCAGGGTCTCCACCTTGCTGGGATAGTCGAGGAAGGCCGTAGGCTCGTCGAGGAGCACCACGGGTGTTTGCTGCGCCAAAGCCTTGGCAATCATCATCTTCTGTCGCTCGCCATCGCTCAGCGTGCCTACCTGCCGCAGGGCCAGAGGGGTGAGGCCCGTCATGGCGAGCGCCTCGCCCACCATGCGGCGGTCGTCGTCGTTGAGGCGTCCGAAGAAGCCCGTGTAGGGCATGCGCCCCATGCCCACCAGTTGCTCCACGGTGAGGTTCTCCACCTCCACGCGGTCGGTGAGCACCACGCCAATCCATCGCGACAGCTCGCGTCGTGAGAGTTCTGACAGCTGCCGTTCCAC
>ULUS01028598.1_pt1 | contig 26136 bp, 24 predicted proteins | sample 1958761 | NCBI WGS metagenome assembly ULUS01 (sample SAMEA4835767, study PRJEB28245) | human gut metagenome | biome: gut microbiome; material: fecal sample | place: Denmark | collected 2008
GCTCCCCTGCTTTTCGAGGGCTGCAATCTCTTCCTGGCTCAAGGCGCCCATGGCGGCTGCAATGCCCTTCATAAGCTTGCCGAACTTCTTGCCCATGGTACGGAAGTTGCACTTCACCTTCTTCACCAGGATGCCAGTGCCCTCTACGAACTTCAGTTCCTTGACGTTCACCTCGTTCATAATGAGGTTCTTCACTGCCTCGATGTGGCGCTTCTGCGTGTCGTCTACGGCAGGTATCATGATGCACTGCAGTGGCTGGCGCACCTTGATGTTCACCTTGCGGCGAAGGGCAAGAACCATGGAAGTGATCTTCTGGGCCATGCCCATGCGTGCCTCCAAGTCAGCGTCGATGAACGAGTCGTCGGCTTCAGGATATTTGGCCAGATGCACGGAGCATACTGTGTCACGGCCTGTTGCACTGACAAGGTCCATATAGAGTTTGTCTGCATAGAAGGGAGCGAACGGCGCGAGCAACTTGGCCACAGTCTCCAGACAGGTATAGAGAGTCTGGTAGGCAGAGAGTTTGTCAGTGCTCATCTCCTTGCCCCAGAAGCGTTTACGGTTGAGGCGCACGTACCAGTTGGACAGGTCGTCGTTGACAAAGGCGTCGATAAGACGTCCGGCACGGGTCGGGTCGAAGTTGTCGAGTTCCTTCTCCACACCCTTGACAAGTGTGTGGAGCACGGAAAGAATCCAGCGGTCAATCTCAGGACGCTCAGCCAAGGGCACGTCCGGCTCACTGTAGGTGAATCCGTCGACGTTGGCGTAGAGGCTGAAGAATGAGTATGTATTATATAAGGTGCCGAAGAACTTGCGGCGCACTTCGTCCACTCCGTTGGGGTCGAACTTGAGGTTGTCCCAAGGCTCTGAATTGGTCATCATGTAGAAGCGCACAGGGTCGGCTCCATACTTGTCTATCATCTCAAACGGATTGGTCACATTGCCCACGTGCTTCGACATCTTGTTGCCCTTGGCATCGAGTACAAGGCCGGAAGAAATAACATTCTTGTAGGCCACGGAATCGAACACCATGGTAGCGATGGCGTGGAGTGTGAAGAACCATCCGCGTGTCTGGTCAACGCCTTCATTGATGAAGTCGGCCGGATAGAACTTGGGAGGAATGGCGTAGCCTTCATACTGGCTATGGATGAGTGCCTGGCGGTCGGCCTCGGTGCCGCGTGCCATCTCGCCCTCGAACGGATAGTGAAGCTGGGCATAAGGCATCGAACCTGAGTCGAACCACACGTCGATGAGGTCGCTCTCGCGGTACATAGGCTTGCCCTCGTCGTTTACGAGCACGATGTTGTCCACATAAGGACGATGGAGGTCTATCTTGTCGTAGTTTTCCTGGCTGTAGTCACCTGGAACGAAGCCCTTGTCTTTCAGCGGATTGCTCTTCATAATGCCGGCAGCCACACTCTTCTCTATCTCAGCATAGAGTTCTTCCAGACTGCCGATGCACTTCTCTCCTCGGTTCTCGTCGCGCCAGATGGGCAGCGGTGTTCCCCAGAAACGTGAACGCGAAAGGTTCCAGTCGTTGAGGTTCTCGAGCCAGTTACCGAAGCGGCCGGTACCGGTAGATTCGGGTTGCCAGTTGATGGTCTTGTTGAGTTCCACCATACGTTCCTTGCGGGCTGTGTCCTTAATAAACCAGCTGTCGAGCGGATAGTAGAGGATGGGCTTGTCTGTACGCCAGCAGTGAGGATAGTTGTGCACGTGCTTTTCTGTCTTGAAAGCCAGGCCTTGCTGCTTGAGTTCCATGCAGAGCACCACGTTCAGGTCTTCATCCTTCTCTGAAGCTTTCTTGTCCCACACGCCGTCTTTATTATACTTCGGGTCGTAGGCATTCTTCACGTAGTCGCCTGCATGATGGGCATAAGCGTCCTTGTTCACGCAGTGAGCTATGAAGTTGTCGTCGAGATCTTCCAACACGTAGAACTTGCCTTGAAGGTCTACCATCGGGCGTGTCTCGCCCTTCTTGCTGATGAGATAGAGGGCCGGTATGTTGGCGTCCTTGGCCACCTTGGCATCGTCGGCACCAAAGGTGGGTGCGATATGTACAATGCCGGTACCGTCGTCGATAGTCACGTAGTCACCGAGAATCACACGGAATGCTTCGCTCTCCATTTCCACGAACTTGTCGCGTCCGTCTTCGCTGGCGAACACCTTATCGGGATGAGCCTCTGCATAATCGTTGACAAACTTGGGTGCGAACTCGCCTGTCTTCTCACAGGGCTTCACCCAAGGCATAAGCTGCTCATAGTGATAGCCTTCAAGGTCGGTGCCTTTCATGTGGTCAACAATGCGCCATGGGCACTGCTTCTTCTCCTTGTCGAATGGCAGCAGGTCGCCCTCCTTACATTCCTGGTCGGCCTTGAGGTAAGACGTCACAAGAGCTTCCGCCATGACGAGAGTCATCGGCTCACCCGTATAGAGATTATAAGTCTCCACAGCCACATAGTCAATCTTCGGGCCTACGCAGAGAGCCACGTTGGATGGCAGGGTCCACGGTGTGGTGGTCCATGCCACGAAGTAAGGCTTGCCCCAACGCGTCCACTCGGCCTTGGGATCCTTGATGAGGAACTGTACGGTGGCTGTAAGGTCTTTCACGTCGCGGTAGCATCCGGGCTGGTTGAGCTCATGAGAGCTGAGACCCGTGCCGGCACCGGGCGAATAAGGCTGAATGGTATAGCCCTTGTAGAGCAGGCTCTTGTTGTAGAGCTGCTTGAGGAGCCACCAGAGCGATTCTATATACTTGTTGTCGTAGGTGATGTAGGGATGGTCAAGGTCTACAAAGTAGCCCATCTTCTCCGTCAGTTCACGCCACTCGGCAGTAAACTTCATCACATTCTCGCGGCACTTATGGTTGTAGTCTTCTGTCGAGATATATTTCTCCGAAGCCTTGTTGTCAATGTCTTTCTTGGTGATGCCCAGCTCTTTCTCCACACCGAGTTCCACAGGCAGTCCGTGGGTGTCCCATCCAGCCTTGCGGTGCACCTGGTAGCCTCGCATCGTCTTGTAACGGTTGAAGGTGTCCTTGATGCTTCTGGCCAGTACGTGGTGAATGCCAGGGTGTCCGTTGGCAGATGGAGGACCCTCGAAGAAGATGAACTGAGGACATCCTTCACGCTCGTCAATGGACTTGTGGAAGACGTCATTGGCCTCCCATTTTGCTAATACATCGTTGTTTGTTGCGGTCAAGTCAAGACCTTTGTGTTCGGCAAATTTCTTAGCCATAGAGTATAATGTTTTAATACGTATTATTTTTATAGGGCGCAAAGTTACAATTATTTTTTCATTCTACCAAATTTAAGGTCCATCAGGCATTGGGAGCGATACTTGTTGCTAAAAGTATGGATGGATAGAAACGAAAGTTGAAAGCCCTGCCATTACTTTGTTCCATTTCCCGCATTGCAGGATAGCCGCGCTACGCGCGCACGTAAGTTTTTGAGTTTTTTCACCACTATCTATCACTTTTCTCGATATCTGACATTTTCCAGTTGGTGGTGAGTAAGATAAGCCGAGTGAAAGATGGGTGATAGATGGGTTTTATCCATCACTATCCATCACCGATTCGTCGTTTGTCAAGTTCAAGCAAAACGTCCGAAATCCGTTTAGTTGTCTATGCTATCCATGCCTACACCATGGGGCAATAACTGTAATGGTTGGCTTTCCTCGATACCTACCCTGACCAAGCAAGGAAAAAGTATAGTCAACTATCTGTGTTTCAGACTACTTTTATTACTGCAGGGCGTACGTATAACCCCATCGTTACCCAGGGTGCCGCTTCGCTTGCCCTGGGCTGGCTACACGTTGGGCTTTCAGCTCGCTTTTCCGTTTGGACCTAACAATGACAAACAATCATCACTCATATTCCGGAATAGCCATAAATCTCTCCCAAACAGAATACGCACACCATGCAACACGTATGCAACCGCGTTATGGCTGGCTAACGAGGCGCTAATGGCTGACTTGTTCCTGGTTCCACAGCCTGGGCACTCATTGCCACGGCCGTGGGCAAAGAGTGCCCAAACTACAGGACAGATTTGGGGCACTCCACATGAACTTGACAAGTGACAGATCGGTGATAGAAGTGATAGATGTTTTGCCATCTATCACTTATCTATCACTCTATATATACTGCTAACAATCAACGGAATTATGTAAGATATCAAGAAAAGTGATAGATAGTGGTGAGAAAACGAAAAACTTTTCCTGCGCGTGCGCGCGTAAAGGATAGTCATCAAGCAAGAAGTCAAGCGGATAGTCACCGATAAATATTTGGTTTTCAGACCTCTTGTATATCCAACTAAACTTTTACACCTAAAGTCTGTTACGGCAAGTGATTGCCTATTACAAACACTCAACAAATCTCACATTCTATAGTTAAAGCGCTCACGCCGAACGCTTTTCTTTTTTGCGCTCATTCTCGAAACAAATCGATAGTGACCGTTTTTGCGTCTATTTTCGTACCGCTGTACCGCAAGGGAAAAGAGAGGCTCTGAACGAGGGCAAGGTGATGGAGGAATGTAACAATGGTGCGCTATCGTTCACGATAATTCCTTCATAAGGATGTTTAACAGGGAGAAGTAACAACATGTTGGACCAAACTAATTGAGAAAATGACCGCAAGCAAAATCGAAATTCACAAAATATGTGAGTATTGTGGAAAGACGTTTTTGATGAGTTGCATAAACAAGTTGCAAGTGTTGCCCACAGGCTTTGTGGCATGTACGGCAAGAATAGTCTCTTCCTTGCTGGTGGTTGTGGCAATGGCAAAACAACCTTTGTCTATGCCATGCAGAACCTCGTCAATCATTTGGGCATCAAGAATCAAGTGACAGGTCAGAACTTTGGCATCAGCCTCTACAATGCCAAAGATCTTGCCAACATCTGCAAAACGCATTCCAAAGATTGGCGGTCACTCATGGACAAAGACATCCTGGCAATTGATGACCTTGGTACCGAGCCTCGCGAAATCATCGAATACATATTCTTTTCTTTATGTCAATTGTCGTAACATTGAAAGCACCTTTTCCTTTTCACTACTCCCTTTAGTAGAAAGTCTCAACAACGGAAGACCGTAATTTGACATTATATGATCCTTCATCAAGTCGCGTTGATGCTGCACGGTTTGGTCATTATGATATGTATAGCCATCAGTTTCAATGGCAAGTATAGGTAGCTTGGAAACTCTATTGATAATTAGAAAGTCCAAATGAGTGCTATAGTTGGTAGCATATCTCAATTCATCTTTGTTCATGAGAGAAGTGTCTTTCACAACTTGGCGTAGTGGAACATGACACAACACCTCGAGAACATTGAAGCGAGAATCTGAAGCAATCACATCATTAAGCATGGCATAAGTCATGTTTTCGGATGCATACTCTGAGATTTGAGGATTTGCCTTTAGAATTGCCATGCGTTGTTCCGTGTATTGGCTATAAAGATAGTCAAAGATAGAGGCCAACTTGCTTTCCGTTACAGTACAATTGTTGTACGCTATGTAGTCAAGCAAATCCATAATATTGCCATGCTTTTCCTGTTCGTTGCCAGTCATCACAAGGCAAAATTTCTTCTTGGCTCTTGACACAGCCACATTCAGCATATTGGCATCATCAGCAAAGTCAGTAATCTGATTGTCCACCACACTCATAATAATGGCATCGTTTTCACGACCTTGATATTTGTGAATAGTACCAGCCTTTACTCCTATGATCTGCCGGTTGAAGGCATCTACTTGATTATTGTACGGGGTAATAATGCCTACGCTGTCATAGTCTTTCAGAGCAGGCAATTCCTCTTCCTTCACAACGTCAATTTCTCGCTGATTATAGTGATTAACGGCATGGTTGCCTTTGACAGTCCTTATGGCAGTAAGAACATCTTCCTCGCCTTTATCCTCTGTCATAATGAGCAGATTGCCACCGTATAACTTTTGGTTGCAGAAATTTATGATTCGAGGATGACAACGGTAATGTTCTCTCAATAATGTCTCTGGCACATTCTTTATCACATTCAAAACAGACTGCAAGAAACTGTTCTTGGCACAATCATAACCTTCATCGATGTTATATTGCTTCATAATTGCATCCAGTTTCATCCTGTCCTCATCTGTCACAACATTTGGAAGTTGCAGCGTATCTCCAACTATAACGGCATTGGTAGCACAAGTCAGAGCCAAAGCGCCTGTATCTATTGAGACTTGTGAAGCCTCATCCATAATGATGTAATCGTATAGCTTTTCCGTGAACATACACGACCGAGCGGAGAATGTAGTGCTGAGAACTACAGGATATTGCTGCATAAAATCATTTCCGCGCCTTCTCATATCATTTGTATCGACAAAAGTCATGCGGTCATGCTTTGCGTAGTGGGTATGCAACGTTGATTTGAACAGCGACATGGATAAGCCAGTCAACGTATCTGTCAAATCTTTTGCATTGTACAAAGCCAGATTCCTTTCTATAGAGGCTATCCGATGGTTTATTTCTTCAAGTCGGTTCTGATAATAAAGAACTTGCAATTCTCTAATAAGGGGTGTGAGGTCATTCTTATTAAATAAACTCACAATATGCAGCCTATGCTTGCAAATCCACGTCATCCACCACCATTTTATTTTCTCCTTCCATTTGGAAAACCAAGTAGTGGGTTCTTGCTTTTCTCCTTTAGCATAGACTTGAAATTCCAGCCATAGTGATATTATCCGCTTGGAACTTATGCGGTTTCTTCCATTCGTATCATTATCCAAATTGTTATCTATGCAGAAGTGTTTCCACTCCAGTTCAACAGTTTGTTGTTCCTGCAACAATTCTGCCCGCTCATTCTGTAAGTCATATACCTTGTCAAGCTGTTGCAAAGTCGAGTGTAGTTTCTGTTTATTGCCCATAGAATCAGACATCGACATTCCCCATGTGTTACATTCTGTTGGGACCGATGGTTGATTTGCGATAAATGTCTCTTTGTTTTCTTTGCTTCCAAGAGGAGCAACAATAAACGATGTGCCATACTTTTCCAACTTCTCCATTACATTGGTTGTTGCCGAGTTGTTGTTGGACACCACCAACACACTTTTTCCTTGACGCACAATGTTGGCAATAATATTTAGTATCGTTTGAGTCTTGCCAGTTCCAGGAGGACCTTGTATCACACTCATTTGGTGTTCAAAAGCGGCAGCAACAGCTTTCTTTTGGCTTGCATTACATCCAAAAGGATATATCAGGTCGGCATGTGCCAAGCTCATTAGCTTATGTTCTTTAGGATTAAGATAACAAGCCGCGACAGAAGTTTTGTCAACAAAATCCACTTTATCATACATCTCTGTTAAAATGCCATCGCTGTCTTGATCCTTGCCGAGAGGATTGATGAGGGCAACATTTTTCAAGTAGGCAAACGCGTCCTTGCACGTCTGCTCCCCAAGACAAGATGTAACAACCATAATGCTGTTATCGTCTCCTTCTTGCACATAACCATTGGTATGCACAATGCGCCAATAATATTTTGTGCCACCAGAAAACCTCCATATCTCCCTGATATTGATTTGTTGTGAGCCCCCAATATATACCTTGCTGTTTGTTGGGGCTATCCACTCTGGATGGTTGAGCCATACCACTTTGTCTCTACCATAGTTGTAGCTTCTTGCGCTATTCTTGAATAGTACACGATATCCACCCACTTCATTCTTTTCGATAGAAGAGATTTGCAGAGTCCTTGGTTCGCCATTGAGCAATATGAAATGACGTGAAAAGTCCATATGAATTAATCTGACAATTTTTTATAAGCCTTATGAATAAGTAGAGCCATCAGTTTGCGACGTTTAACAAGAAAATCCATATACTCCAAATTTTCAAAGTTCTTAGGCAATGCGTTTTGGGCACACGCCTCTTTATAGCCATCTTCGCCAAGTCGCTTACGATAAGACTCTACATAATCTGCTGGCGGATTATCCGAAATATCAATATTGGTTGAATAATCCAAATAGGTGTAGTTAGCAATTTGATTGCGATCTCTATCGTTATCAAATCCTTGAAGAGCCAAAAAATGCTTTGGAAAAATATGATGTATATCTATTGCTGACTTCGTTCCATGCGCCCCAATCACAAAATATTTAGACGTTGGAGTTGTGCTGAATAACATTGGAGTATTCAACACATTTAGCGAGGCTACATAACCATACCATATTGGAGATGTTGTAGATGATGTTACAAGATCAGTAAGAAGTGTATAATTGAAATAGTCCTCTGTAAATTGATTCTTTATCTCGTTATCAAGATAAGCGACAAAATCGTCTGCATTCTTGACCGAACGAAGGTCTGCCAATTGTCGTTCAACCATAGACTCAGGAGAGTCCGTATAGAATCCACGGATATTTGCCATAAACACCCATCGCTGCATAATACGCTTCAATGCTACAGGCTGCACTTTGTATTCAGTCTTACCAATAAGATAGAGGAGATATGAAAATATCACTGCATTGTCTGAAGAAATTAATGATTTTTTCAAATAACCAGCCTCTGCCTCTATGTTCATAAAGGCATGCCAATGATTAAGGTTCATAACCACTGCAAGCGCATCACGGAATTTTTTAAGGTTCTCTTGTTGTGTTTCAGCAGAAGATTTGCGAGTATTCAAATCCTTTCCTCTTAATAACAGATAAGCATATCTCAATCGAGCGCGTTTAAAAGCCAATCCAACAGTTGCCCGAATAATATGAACAGGGTCTACCTCTAAAATATGATTGTATGATGTTCCGTCTTTTGGTATACGCGACTCTTTACAAAATTGGTTTATACTCATGTGTAAATCATTGTCATACACAGCAAGTAGTGTCTCTATGAAATTCTTTTCCGTGAGTTTCTGTCCACCAGAATTCACGCGTACAAAAATTTCTGCCACTTCTTCTTCATTGGCGGTTGCTTTGATTTCGAGAGTTGGTAAAACATAATCGGACAAGTTCAACAAATCGTTGATGTTGTCCTCTATTTTTATTTCTTCTTCATCTGTCAGTTTTTGCGCTCCATCTTTCAGGCGCTTGTCATTCAATTGCTTTATGTAGTTACGGCGAAATTTAGAAACTGCATTGTTGTCTTTTGCAGTAAACACTTCGCTAATAGCACTAATCCATTCTTGAGAGCTTTCGTAAGCTTGCGACCACACTTCAAATTCACGTTTCAAGGGATTAAATGATATCTTAATAGAACGCTCTTTGTAATTCACATCTTTTATTTGCACACCTTTGATGGCAGCCAGTAATGCCGTCAAACGTTGCTGTCCATCAATAACGAGGTCGCGTGGAGTCTGCCAATCTTTATCATTGTTGCCAATTTGCTTTTTATTGACATACTCTGCAGGTGATTCCCAAAGCATAACAAAACCGATGGGAAATCCTTTAAGCATAGAGTCTAACAATTCGCGCACCTTTTTGTCTTTCCATACAAAAGGACGCTGAAGATCAGGCAAACCTATGCGACCATTTTTCACTTCTGCGAGTAAATCACCCACTTTCCTGTTTATTGGAGTATAAAGTTCGTTAGCCATATAATATTTCTTAAAGATATTATTTCAATATTTGTTTTTTACATTCATCATATACCGCCTGCCCTTTAATCGTCAAAAGATATTTCTGCCGAGGATGACGGGGTGAGTTTGGAAATTTCATTTTTACCAAGCCTTCAGTAATGGCTGGTGTAAGAGAATATTCAAGGAAATTGGGACGATTCTTCAAAACGATTTCCTCCATAATTTCCTTTACGCTCTTTTCATCTGTACCAATCACAACAAGTAAACGTTTTATATTTTCAGATAACGTAGATACCGTTTCATCAGAACTTGTATGGGTACTTGTATGGGTATCACCTACATCGCTATAGTCTATCAACATATAGCGGTTCTTCAGTTCATGATGTTCGCCCAACATCAAATTACGGAAGAACCTGATGAGATCTGCTGAAGACCTGCTGTAGTTCCAACAGGAATTTTATCTATATCGCCCGACTCAAAGAGACGGTGTGCATTGTCTAACGACTTTTCATCAATTTCCTTTGTTGTCATAATCATTAAATTGTTTTCGTCCTATTGGGTTTAACGATATAATTAGAAGTTCCTCCGCTTCTATCCCATTATAGTTTTCCATGTTTGTACGATGAGCAATCGAACATTCACATGAAGGATTTCTGCCCATTGTAGAAGTTTTTCCTGTATCGGCGGCGAGCTGTTAGTACACCACTTTGTTCAAGGTGACAAATTCTTTATCTAATTCATCTGTCAATCAGTTGATTCTTGTCTTCCTCTACACTTGCAACTCATGCGGTTAGCCTTTCTCTTGTCTTCGACCAATACGATTGATGGCTTCTCTTGACATGTTTTTCATTTAATTTCTTTAAATAAGAAAAAGCAAAACTAGAAAGAATTTCCGAACAAGTTTGGTGATCTGTTGAACATTGCTAATCATTAGGCACAAAGATAGCAACAATCTTTGACAATCAAGAAAAATTATAGAAATAAATATCCATGATATTGCTTTTTACATCCATTCTACTAGAAAGGACATTTATTTAAAGCACAACAATTAAAAGTCTGTGATTTACTTCTCCTTTATCACTGATAATATACGCGATTCTCACCATACATCCATGAAACCTCATCAGATAAGGGGATTATTTATCCATCTAATATCTACTCCATTTTCACCGACCATTCCGAATAGCTATTGGACTTTGAGTTGTCTTGCACTCTCATCCGCAGTCAAATGCCTTGTATGAAGTTTCTATACGTTAGGTCAGATGTTTGCCGCCGACTTCTTTCAGATTTCATCTCACGATGAATACTCTTGCCTTTGGCTATGTAATTCCTGCTATTAGGGCTTACTCGGGACTTTCACCTGTTAGACAAATACTCATGCCGAGCATACAAGAAAAGGGTTCAGACCCTCCACGAATGGATTGGTCTGAACCCTTATGATTAAAAGCCTTGCTGCCTGTGGGCAGTGACTTACTTGAAATATCTCTTGTAGAGACCCATGAAGCCGGCGCAGTGGCGTGCTTCATCCTTAGCCATCTCATGCACAGTGTCGTGAGTGGCGTCCATGTTGGCAGCCTTGGCGTTCTTGGCAATACGGAACTTGTCTTCGCAAGCACCCTTTTCAGCGGCAATACGTGCCTCCAGGTTGCTCTTGGTGTCACCAAGCACATCGCCCAACAGTTCTGCAAACTTGCTGGCGTGCTCTGCCTCTTCGAATGCATAGCGCTTGAAAGCCTCGGCAATCTCGGGGTATCCCTCACGGTCGGCCTGACGACTCATGGCCAGATACATGCCTACTTCACCACACTCGCCTGTGAAATGGGCGTTGAGGTCCTTGATCATTTCCTCGTTGGCACCTTCTTTAATGGCAGCACCGAGAATGTGGGCGGTTGCGAAAGTGGCGTCTGTATCCACGTCGTCTACTTCCTTAAACTTGCTGGCAGGAGCCTTGCATATTGGACACTTTTCGGGAGCTTCAGTTCCTTCATAGATGTAACCGCAAACGGTACAGATAAACTTCTTTTTCATAATGCTTTTGTTTTTGTGTATTAGTTAATGTTATCTTCCAATTTCTTACACTGAGAACATACGCCCTTGTAGTAGAGCTGCGCCTCCTGTATCACGTTACCTCCTATCATGCGACCTTTTTCGACGGTAGGCACCGGTTCCTCAAAGAGGTCGATAATGCGACCGCAATGCTTGCAGAAGAAATGAACGTGCGGAGTGGTATTGCCGTCATAACACACATTGTGGTCATTGATGGTTATCATCTGTGCCACACCATGCTCGGAAAAGAGACGGAGCGTGTTGTAGACCGTGGTCAGGCTCAAGCTGGCAATCTTTGTGCAAAGCCCCTTGTACACATCTTCCACTGTTGGGTGTGTGTGGTGCGTCATAATGTATTCGCATATCGCAATGCGTGGCTTTGAAGGTTGAATGCCGTGCGTGCGCAGTATCTGTATGGCGTTGATGCTATTTCTCATTCTCTGTTTGTTTTTGCAAAGGTAACTACTATATTTTGAATACACAAATTAAATTGCAATTATTTCAAATATTTATCTTCTAAGTCTCTTTTTGAGTTTCAGTTCAGGTATCTTCACCCGGTCGCCTTCCTCAATGGTTTTCTTTCCATTGACCACCTCAACATAACACTCCATTCCCGGTCCGAGATTTCTGTCGGAAATGCTTTTCAAAGTTTCTCCCGAACGAGCCGTAACTGTCTTGCTTACACCTACTATGGAATAGGCACCAGTGCGAACGCGAACATCCATTCTGTCATATTTTTCGGTGTCTACGGCACGGCTTTCGACTTCGTTTGCCGCAGGCTTTTTCTCCTTCCTTGCGGGTGTGGTAGGTTTCTCGTTGGCAGATACCGGCGAAGCCTTCAATGCTTTTCGTGCATCGTCTGCTGCTGTTGTAGAAACTCCAACTTCCGATGTGGTTTTAACTGTATACACTTTGGTCTTTGGCTGAACTACCTTCCTGACCACTTTCTTTCGTGGAGCTGGTTGAGGAGAAACTGTTTCGGAAACCGGTGATGAAGAACGGGCTCCGAAGTAGAAGCCTACAAAGCCCGCAGCGGCGGCCAATGCTATAAACAGAACACCTGTTATAATAGGTTTCCACGCATTTGACTTATTCTCTGTCTCTTCTTCCTCCTCTTCGGTCTGTTCTTCCTCTTTGGCAGACAAGCCGTGGATAGAACTTTCAGGAGTAACGCTTGAAGCTGTGGGTGTTGGCCCGTCGGAAACTAATTGCTGATCGGTGGCAGGCTCCGCCTTTGGGGCGGTTTCATCTGTAGTAGCGCCCTGGAAATTGTCGGCAGGAACAGATACAAAATGTTCCTTCGTATCTTCAAGATGCGTGACTGCTTCGTCTTCCATCTGTTGAGTGATGGGGTGTGAATCAGCTTGTTTAGACTGTACCTGTGTACTGGATTGAGCAGCAGGTTTAACAACATTCACTCCTTCCGATGTATTATCATGGTGCTCATCGGTAGCCGTTTGTGGAGCTTCTGCTACAACTCCGTCGGCCTGTTTGTCCACTTGAGAGTTGGGAGTCGACAACTCATCATCTTCTCCCATCTCAGTCTTGTCTACTTGAGCATCGAGCTCGCTAAAATCAACACCTTCGTTGAGCACAACGGTCTCAAACTGACTGAAGGGCTTGTTGACCATATCACGGAGAATGGCATCGGGAGTAAAGGTGATTTTCCCGTGTCCACTGATAACAACACGCTCTCCCGTGTTGACGTTAATGCTCTCACGGTCTTTCACGTTGGTCACTTTGAATGTGCCGAAGCCCTTGATTTTGACCTGCCGTTCGGTGTCAAGACCATAGTTCACCACGTCAAACAAAGCACTCACAAAAGACTCTGCCTGGGCTTTGGTCAGTCCGCGCTTCTGCGAGAGGACTGACGCCAAATCCTGTATTCCCAACTTAGACATCGGCATTGCCTCCTTTCTTGATGCGCTCCTTGACAGAGGCTACAGGTTTGAAGTTGAGTATCAGTTTCGGAGGGACAAGCATGCGCTGGCCTGTGGAAGGGTTGACGACAATGCGCTCCAGTCTCTTTTTCACATCAAAAGATCCGAAACCGGAAATGCCCCACGTATTGCCGTCCTGGAGTTCATCGCTCATGGCATTGACTACCGTGTTGACAAGTTTTTGCGTGTCATCACATGTATAGCCCGTGCGTCGCGCCAATTCGGCTATAAATTCCTTATTGTTCATACCTTGTTATTTCTAGACCACTTCACCATAGAGGTCGAATTCCTCACTGGCAGTAATATTCACTTGATAGAAACGGCCTACTCTCAGCGACTTCTCTCCTACGGGGATAAGCACCTCCGGGTCTACTTCCGGACTACAGAATTCAGTGCGTCCTATGTAGTAGTCGCCCTCCTTTCGGTCTATGACCACGGTGAGCGTCTGCCCAACCTTACGTGCTTCCACCTCGGCACTCACTTCCTGCTGAATGGCCATAAGCTCGTCAAGTCGGCGGTTTTTAACCTCTTGTGGCACATCATCTTCATAGTGCTCGGAACTGTAGGTTCCATTCTCCTCTGAATAGGTAAAGGCTCCCATGCGCTCAAACTTGGCCCAGCGCACAAACTCCTTCAGTTCGTCGAAGTCTTGTTCGGTCTCTCCAGGGAATCCAACCATCAGTGTTGTCCGGATATGTATGTCGGGAACCCGGCGACGCATCTCTTCTATGAGGTGCATGGTCTCTTGTTTGGTAGTGTTGCGGTGCATGCGCTCGAGCATGTGATCGGAAATATGCTGAAGAGCAATGTCAAGATACTTGCACACGTTGGGCTTGTCACGCATTACATCCAGTAGTTCCATAGGGAACTGGTTGGGATAGGCGTAGTGCAGGCGTATCCATTTCACGCCCTTGATGTCGGCCATTTTCGAAATGAGTTCGGCAATATGGCGCTTGCCGTCAATGTCAATGCCATAATAGGTGAGTTCCTGTGCAATGACCTGAAACTCCTTCACACCCTGAGCCACAAGTTCTCTTACCTCATCAAGAATGTCGTCCATCTGACGGCTCTGGTGCTTGCCTGTAATGATGGGAATGGCACAATAAGCGCAGTGACGGTTGCAACCTTCACTGATTTTAATGTAAGCATAATGGTGAGGAGTGGTCAGATGGCGTTTGCCGTCGCATGCAGCATCGTCAGCCTTGCCGAGGTCTGTAATGAGCTTCTTATAGTCGAACTTGCCGTAGTATTTGTCTACTTGGGGAATTTCCTGCTCAAGTTCCTTGCGGTAACGCTGGGAGAGACATCCCATGACAAAGAGTTTCTTCAGTCGTCCTTCTTCCTTGGCCTGTACGAACTCCAAGATAGTATCAATGCTTTCCTGTTTGGCGTCCTCAATGAATCCACAAGTGTTGATGACAGCAATCTCGCCTTCCGGACGATGGCTGTCGTGAACACAATGATATCCGATGGCTTCAAATTTGCGCATCAGCAATTCGCTGTCGACGAGATTCTTGGAGCATCCCATCGTAACAAAGTCTATTTGGTTTTTCTTCACTTCTCTGTATTGAATAATGAATCTACAAATTCTTTTCTGTTGAACAACTGGAGGTCTTCCATTCCCTCGCCAAGACCTATATATTTAACGGGTACCTTGAGTTGGTCGGAAATACCAATTACCACACCGCCCTTGGCAGTTCCGTCAAGTTTGGTGATAGCCAGACTCGTGATTTGTGTCACGGCTGAGAACTGCTTGGCCTGTTCAAAGGCATTCTGACCGGTAGACCCATCAAGGACGAGAAGCACTTCGTCGGGTGCCTCTGGCAACACTTTCTTCATCACCTCCTTGATTTTCTTCAATTCGTTCATCAGCCCCACCTTGTTGTGCAGACGTCCAGCCGTATCGATAATGACCACGTCGGCACCATTAGCCTTGGCAGAACTGAGTGTGTCGAAAGCCACTGAAGCCGGGTCGGACCCCATCTGCTGCTTCACAACCGGCACGCCTACACGTTCGCCCCAAATGCATATCTGCTCCACGGCAGCAGCACGAAATGTGTCGGCAGCTCCGAGGTAAACTTTCTTACCGGCCTTCTTGAACTGGTAAGCGAGTTTACCGATGGTTGTGGTCTTGCCCACTCCGTTGACTCCCACCACAAGAATGACGTAAGGCTTATGGTCGGAAGGAAGATCCCACTCCTCATTGTCGCTGCTGTTGTTCTCGGCCAGCAGGCTGGCAATCTCGTCTCTCAGAATAGAATTAAGTTCGGATGTCGACACATACTTGTCGCGTGCCACACGTTCTTCTATACGCTCAATGATCTTGAGCGTGGTGTCCACACCCACGTCCGAAGTGATGAGCACTTCTTCCAAGTTGTCCAGCACATCGTCGTCTACCTTCGACTTGCCGGCAATGGCGCGTGTGAGTTTGGAGAAGACGCTTTGCTTTGTCTTCTCGAGTCCCTTGTCAAGTGTTTCCTTTTTACCTTTAAAAAGTCCAAATAGTCCCATTGTTATTATCTATTTTGAGATTTATAAATCATGCTTAAATGCCGGTTCCTTATAAGGCAGTCCGATATTTGGCGTCCTGAAAAACTCCCACCGATGATGTGCATCAAAACGCAGGATATCGGCAATCGCCATGCTTGTCACTCCGTGTCAATATAGATGAGGCTACAGGCCTTTGCATTTCAAGGCAATAAATTGCCCTTCACAAGTATTGACAGCTCAAATTGAATGTCAATGTAAATCGTCCTCCCATTGCAGAAATCACCCTGACTCATGTGATGACTGTCCGACAGAGCGACAAAGAAGCTTATTTCCCGATGACCAGAAGTCACAGCTTTACATGACAAAAAGAGTTGTAGAGTATCACAAAACATTTTTGTTTTGCCGAGAATCCCCTATCCTATGCAAAGTTACGCCAAAAAGAAGACAATTCAAAATAAAAGCAACCTTTTATTTATAAAATAGGTGTAAGTTTAGCGTTGTCATCCTGAAAGCAGACTTATGAATAATCAAAAAAGGAGACACAACAGATGTTGCATCTCCTCATAGGGTATAATTAGAATAATCAAATCTTATTTGAAGAAGTCCTTAACAGCCTCATTGGGAACCATACGCTCATCGAAAACATAAGCGCCAGTCTTAGGACTCTTTACCATTTTGATAACCTTTGTGTAAGCGCGACCATCCGAAGATCCTTCGTGGAGGGTAGCGACCGCTTTCTTTGCCATAGTGCTTTATTATTACTTAATCTCCTTGTGAAGAGTCATCTTCTTCAGGATTGGGTTGTACTTCATCAACTCCATACGGTCTGGAGTGTTCTTACGATTCTTGGTGGTCACGTAACGGCTTGTGCCGGGCATGCCACTGTTCTTCATCTCGGTGCATTCGAGAATAACCTGAACTCTATTGCCTTTTGCTTTCTTTGCCATGGTTATTATTCTCCTATTACTTTAATGTCTTTCCATTCGCAGTAGCCCTTGTTCACAGCTTGCTTAAGTGCTGCATCGAGACCTACTTTGTTGATGAGACGCAATCCTGCGGCACTAATCTTCAAGCTAATCCAGCAACCTTCCTCTACATAGTAGAACTTCTTGCTGAACAGATTCACGTCAAAGCTACGCTTTGTACGATGTTTTGAGTGGGAAACGTTGTTGCCCATCTGAGCCTTCTTTCCCGTAATCTGACAAATTTTCGACATTTCTATCTAAATTTTTTGTTTTCGTTTTTTGATACTTATTCCAAACAGGGTGCAAAATTACAAACTTTTTCCGTTTCTGCAAATATATGGGTATAGTAAAGGCCGTGTTTTAAGATTTTTTATTACTTCTACCCTATCTTTCTCATATTCATGCTTTTCCCATTAGTGATATTCTGTCTATTTCACAATATTGTAGCGGGCAAATTTGAGAAGTAAAATCTTTGGGCCTGCATGCTCGAACCGGATGGTTGCCTTGGCATTTTCGCCTTCGCCTTCGAGAGCTATCACTTCGCCTATTCCGAACCGTTGATGTTCGATTACATTACCCACGGCAAGTTGCCCTGAGGGAGAAGATTTTGAAGAACCGGCAACTGACGTGGCGGCAGTCGACGATTTTTGAGAAGGCATTTTCCTCAACCGTGCTCCACTCTCCATTAGCTGGCGTTTACGGATTGCTGAAAACGAGTCAGCGGAGGCTGGTGTATGGAGAGACGACGTGGCCTTCGGTTTGGGGTCGGCACGGAACTGAGAGGCAACAGGATGGCTGTTTTGATAACGAGATCCGTAGTCTTGGGAAGACGAATCATGGGAATTGTAGTTGTCTGACCAAGAATGTCTTGCACCATAAGCGTCCGAACTGCCGTAGCCGCTTCCCCACACAGTCCCGAAAGAACCATATTGCCGGGCTTCTATCAGTGAAGGATCAATGTCGGTTAGGAAACGACTGGGCTTGAAACTTTCCATATGTCCGTAGCGGAATCGGTTTTTGGCGTAAGTGAGAATGCAATGACGCTCAGCACGGGTGATAGCCACATAGAAGAGCCTGCGCTCTTCTTCCAATCCACGCAGCGTGTCGATGGCCATTTGACTGGGAAAGATGCCTTCTTCCATTCCCACGATAAACACCGTGGGAAACTCCAGTCCTTTGGCGCTGTGAATGGTCATCAGCGTCACGCGGTTTTCGTCTTCATCTTCTTCGCTGTCGATGTCGGAAAGGAGCGACACCTCTTGCAAATAGTCATTCACGTAGACTGCTTGCCCTTGGTCTTCCTCCTTACGACCTTCCACAAAGTCCTGCACAGCATTCAGGAGTCCCTCTATATTCTCTCTACGCGCCTGTCCTTCAGGTGTGGTATCACTCATGAGTTCTGCATAGATGCCGCTCTGTTTGACAATGTCGCTCCCCAGAGCAAACGCATCCTCGGTATCTGCACGGCTGATGAACGAACTAATCAACTCGCGGAAGGCCTGAACCTTATTCAAGGCAGCACCTTTCAAGATGAGTCCATGGCCGAGCGGGTCCACAATAGTGTCCCAGAGGCTGGCACCGGAGCGTGTGGCTGCTTCGGTAATACGTTGCAAGGTAGTGTTGCCAATGCCGCGTGCCGGATAGTTAACAATACGGCGGAAAGCCTCTTCGTCGTTGGGATTGGCAACCATACGCATATAGGCTATGACATCCTTGACTTCCTTTCTTTGGAAAAAGCTCAACCCTTCGTAGATGCGGTAGGGCACTCCCTCTTTGCGGAAAATCTCCTCAAAACTACGGCTTTGCGCGTTGGTGCGGTAAAGCACAGCAAAATCGCTGTATTGACCTTGTTCCGATTTCATAATCCGCAGAATGTTGTTACACACCAGTTGTGCCTCCTCCTTGTCACTATAAGAAGGTTGCAGTTGCAACTTCTCACCCTTGCTGTTCTCGCTATACACATCTTTCTTGATTTGCCGCTTGTTGTGCTGAATCAAGCTGTTGGCAGCCTGTACGATGAATTGCGTGGAACGGTAGTTGCGTTCCAGTTTGAACAGCAAGGCTGAGGGATACAGTTGCTGAAAATCGAGGATATTGTCGATGTCAGCTCCCCGGAATCCGTAGATACTCTGTGCGTCGTCGCCTACCACACAAACTCGCTGCCTATCACGGGTTAGTTGCCACACTATTTGTTGCTGGACATGGTTAGTGTCCTGATACTCATCGACGAGCACATACTCAAACCGCTGTGCGTAGAAGTCGCACACATCAGGGTGGTCGCGGAAGAGTTCGTATGTCTTGACCAGAAGGTCATCGAAATCCATGGCATTGGCATTCTGCAAGCGAATGTTGTAAGCCTTATATATATTCTGCACCTCCGGCACCTGCTGTTCCAAATCCCGTTCGAGAGCATAGCGGTCTTCGGCATAATCGATAGGAGAAATCAAGTGGTTCTTGGCCATGGAGATACGCCCCTGTACGTTGGCAGGCTTGTATTTCTTCTCGTCAAGTTGCATTTCCTTCACAATATTCTTCACCAACGACCGGGAATCTGACTGATCATAGATGGTAAAGTCTGAATTGTAGCCAAGAAGATGTGCCTCCCTACGGAGTATGCGGGAGAAGATGGAGTGGAAAGTACCCATCTGCAACTTGCTTGCCACGGAGGGACCCACAAGTGCGCCAATGCGGTCTTTCATCTCGCGGGCAGCCTTATTGGTGAAGGTGAGGGCCATGATGCGCCATGGTTCCATGTGATGCTGCAGCAGATAAGCTATCTTGTATGTCAGCACACGAGTCTTGCCCGAACCGGCACCGGCTATGACAAGCGATGGCCCGTCATTATATTCCACTGCCTGTCGCTGACTGTCGTTGAGTCCTGAAAGGAGGTCTTCGTTCATGATAAACAAAAAGGTATATATAACATAATGTATTTACTTTCTTCTGTGGTATATTCCACCGGCAGACGTGTTGGGGTCTATGTCCTCTCCTTCTTTGGGGAATGAAGGAATGAAGCGCATCTGTGCTTCTATCTGGTGCTGACGTTTGCGCATGTAGGCTCCAGGATGACTGCTGTCGAACTTCCGTGGATTGGGCAGTGTGGCGGCAATGAGCGCACATTCTGAACGCGACAGACGGTCGGCTGTAGTGCCGAAATGATATTCTGCCACAGCGTCCAAGCCATAAATGCCATTGCCCATCTCAATTGAATTAAGGTAGACTTCCATGATGCGTTGTTTGCTCCAAAGGAGTTCGATAAGTGCAGTGAAGTAGACCTCGAAGCCTTTGCGCACCCATGAGCGGCCCGGCCAGAGGAAAACGTTCTTGGCTGTTTGCTGGCTGATAGTGCTGGCACCATGTTTGCGTTTGCTGTTGCGGTTGTGACGCGCGGCTTTCTCTATGGCTCCGTAGTCGAAACCATGATGCAGGAGGAATCGTTGGTCCTCACTCGCCATGACCGCCACTGGCATGTGCCGCGACATTTCATCAAGCGGCACCCAATGGTGATGCATCGTCATGCTCTCGCCTTGTCCGACTTGCTGCACACAGCGGATGAACATGAGGGGCGTGAACCACACGGGTATAAAACGATAGGCCACGACAGCAAGTATCGTGGAACTGAAAAACAGGGCTGCCGCCCATTTCACTATGTTAGACACTAACTTGATTTTCATTGTCTTGTGTAAGATTGCTTGTGATGAATGAAACAAGAAAAAGAAACTGCCCTCACTTCACAGCGGTGGCAGTTTCCTTGACTTTTTGCCAGCATCCGCTGATGCCAGCGTAAAGTCTCATCATATATTTATAGTATATCTTTTATTTTAATGTACCGTTCTTAGCGGCCTCTACCATCTCCTTGCTTGCATAGAGATACACCTCCACGCGACGATTCTTCTGGCGTCCCTCTACCGTGGCATTGTCGGCCACAGGATTGCTGGAACCATAGCCCAAAACATTCTTCAACTGTGATGCGGGCACACCACAAGAAAGGAGATAATCGCGCACTGCATTGGCTCGGTTCTGGCTTAACGGCTGGTTGATGCCATCGTTGCCCGTGCTGTCAGTATAGCCCTGCACGTCAACTTGACAATCAGTGTTGTTTTTCAGCACATTGGAAAACTTGGCCAGTTCTGTTTTGGAATTCGCCTTCAAGTCATACTTGTTGGTGTCGAAGAGAATGCCTGAATCGAATGTAAGCTTCACGGCACTCAGACCATTGTTGTCTGTCACCTGTTCCACCTTGGCATTCTCCACCTGCTGACGAGCCTGCTCGGCCACCTTGTCCATGTGCTTGCCTATGATGGCACCTGTGGCAGTGCCTACCGCTCCGCCGATAGCGGCGCCTACGGCTGCATTACCTGCCAACTTTCCTATAATAGCGCCCACCACAGCACCACCTCCGGCGCCGATGAGAGAGCCTGTACCCTGCTTTGTGCTACAACTGAACACGAGTGTGGAGAAACACACACCCAGTGTCACTACTTTTACCTTGTTCATGATATTCTTGCTCTAAATTAGCTTTTTATATGCCATCCCGACGGATGACTGTTGCAAAGATACTACTTTTTCACATACACGTGCAACAAATTCCGTATTTTTTTGTAATTTTGCCGACAAATTAAACATTAAGATATACAAGATGGCTAAAGAACTCAAAGAATTAACCAAGCGCGCTGACAACTACAGTCAGTGGTACAACGACTTGGTGGTCAAGGCAGACCTCGCCGAGCAGTCTGCCGTTCGCGGATGTATGGTAATCAAGCCCTACGGCTATGCTATATGGGAGAAGATGCAGCAGCAGCTTGACAAGATGTTCAAGCAGACTGGCGTGCAGAATGCTTACTTCCCCTTGCTCATTCCCAAGAGCTTCCTTTCGCGCGAAGCTGAGCACGTGAAGGGCTTTGCCAAGGAATGTGCCGTGGTGACTCACTACCGCCTCAAGGCAAGCGACGACGGCAACAGCGTGGAGGTGGACCCCACAGCCAAGCTCGATGAGGAACTCATTGTGCGTCCCACATCCGAAACTATCATCTGGAACACTTACAAGAACTGGATTCATTCCTGGCGCGATCTGCCACTGATGTGCAACCAGTGGTGCAACGTGATGCGTTGGGAAATGCGCACACGCCCATTCCTCCGCACTTCCGAATTCCTTTGGCAAGAGGGTCATACTGCCCATGCCACACGTGAAGAAGCCGAGAAGAAGGCACAAGAAATGCTCCATGTATATGCCGACTTTGCAGAGCAGTGGATGGCTGTTCCGGTGGTGCGCGGTGTGAAAAGCGAGACAGAGCGTTTTGCCGGAGCACTCGACACCTATACCATCGAGGCCATGATGCAGGACGGAAAGGCTCTCCAGAGCGGCACGAGTCACTTCCTCGGACAGAACTTCGCCAAGTCGTTCGACGTGACATATCTCACCAAGGACAACAAGCCTGAATATGTTTGGGCCACTTCATGGGGCGTTTCCACACGTCTTATCGGTGCACTCATCATGACCCACTCTGACGACAACGGACTGGTACTGCCTCCGAAGCTCGCTCCGCTCCAGGTGGTTATCATCCCTATCGGCAAAGGTGCCGACCAGATGCAGGCCATCAGCGACAAGTTGGCTCCCGTCATTGCCGACCTGCGCAAGGCGGGCATCAGCGTGAAATATGACGATGCAGAGAACAAGCGTCCGGGCTTCAAGTTTGCCGACTATGAGCTTAAAGGTGTACCTGTGCGCCTCGTAATGGGTGGCAGAGACCTGGAGAACGGCACCATAGAGGTGATGCGCCGCGACACACTCGAGAAGGAAACGGTAAGCATCGAAGGCATTGCCGAGTATGTGGAGAAGCTGCTCGACGACATACAGGCCAACATCTTCGAGAAGGCCAGAAAGTATCGCGATGCCCACATCTACGAGTGCGACAACTACGACGAGTTCAAGGAGCGCATCAAGGACGGCGGTTTCTTCCTCTGCCACTGGGACGGCACAGCCGAAACTGAGGCCAAAATCAAGGAGGACACACAGGCTACCATCCGCTGCGTGCCATTCGGCGTGGAGCAGACACCCGGAGTAGACATGGTTTCGGGCAAGCCTGCCACCAAGCGTGTGATCATTGCCCGCAGCTATTAAGAGGACTTTACGAAAGGCAAATCATATCACAAGAGGCAGACAGCGATACACTGTCTGCCTCTTTTTTAGGAATTCATGAGTATGAAGAAGAAAAAAACTTATGAGGTAATCGTCCCTGGGGGTGCCCGGAAGGTACTGCTCCACACTTGTTGTGCGCCCTGTTCGTCGGCCATCATCGAGTGTCTTTTGCAGCACGACATACGACCCACCATTTATTATTGCAACCCCAACATCTACCCGTTGGAGGAATATCTCATCCGCAAGAACGAATGCACGCGCTATGCACAGGCCTTGGGGCTTGACATAGTGGATGCCGACTACGATCATGAACAGTGGTTGCAATGGGTGAAGGGACTTGAGGCGGAGCCTGAAAGGGGCGGACGGTGCCTGAAATGTTTCAAGCTCCGACTGCGCGACACGGCACGCTATGCCAGCAAACACGGGTTTTCTGTCATCACCACCACCCTCGCCTCTTCACGTTGGAAGAGTCTTGACCAAATCAACGAGGCGGGCGCTTGGGCTGTGGAGCCCTTTGACAATGTGGTTTGGTGGGACCAGAACTGGCGTCGAGGCGGACTCCAGGAAAGGCGAAACGCCATCATCAAGGAATACGGATTCTACAACCAGCTCTACTGTGGCTGTGAGTTCAGCATGAGAAGTGTGGTGGAAAAGAAAGCGTAGCCCCTCGGAGGACTACGCTTTCTTGATTTCTTCCAGTGCACAGCAGAGTTGGTCGGGACAACTTGTCCCCTTGCTGCCGCACTGAGTGCCCTTGAGCCGGGCTATCACGTCGTCGGCTTTCATGCCTTTCACCAGTTGTGAAATGCCTTTCAGGTTGCCGTTGCAGCCACCTACGAACGACACGCTCTGAATCACATTGTCTTCATCCACAGTCAGGTCAATGAGCCTGCTGCAGGTTCCTTTTGTTTGATAAACCAAATGTTTCATAATGTTCTTGCGTTTGAAAATCAGCGCAAAGTTAGTGGAAAAGAACGAAACACAGAAACATTATCCTCTTTTTCTCACTCTCGGACGACTCGACACAGAAATTCCTACTGCATCATTGGCCGGAAGCTACCAACGCACGTACAACATTTATTTGGCATTCCGCTGTATTTTCAGTAACTTTGCACTTGATTTCAACAAACTTTTTAGAATCATGGCCAAGAGAGAATACATGCAAGCCAACAAGGAATGGCTCGCCGCCAAGGCGAAGGAAGAGGGAGTGAAAGCACTCGACAAGGGTATATATTATAAGGTGGTGGCAGAGGGCCGGAACGACGGAAGGCATCCCTCGCGCCGCGACATCGTGACTGTGCACTACACGGGATGGACCATCAACGGCAAGAAGTTCGACTCGAGTCGTGGCGGCACACCGGTGGCTTTCCGGCTTGCCGACCTCATAGAGGGATGGATAGTGGCCATGCAACAGATGTGCGTGGGCGACAAATGGGAAATCTATCTGCCTGCCGAAATGGGCTACGGCAAATATTCACAGCCTGGCATTCCGGCTGGATCCACGCTCATCTTCGAAATAGAACTTATCTCCATAGCATAGAGTAGGGAAAAACAAGTATGAAAGACAGGATAATATCATTTTGCTGGCAGCACCTGTTGCTGCTCGTTTCTCTTTGGATCATGACCGTGGGTGTGGCTGTGTGTGTGCGTTCGGGAGTTGGCTCGAGCGTAATCAGTGTGCTGCCCTACGTCTTTGAAAGTGCCGGAGCACAAAGCATCTGCGTGCCGGCGCTCACCATCGGACAATACACTTACATCATGAATGCCATCTTGGTCGTAGGACAAATTGCCGTACTGCGCAGATCGTTTGAATGGGTTCAGCTGTTTCAATTGGTAGTGGGCTTTGTGTTCGGCTTCCTCATCGACTTCAACATGGCGCTCACCTCATGGCTCACACCGACCCTGCTATGGCAGAAAGCCGTGGCACAGCTGATGGGTTGCACCATCCTCGGCATAGGCATAGCCTTCGAGGTGAGATGCGGCAGTGTGACCATGCCCGGTGAAGGATTCCCCGTGGCCATCAGCCGAATATCGGGCGTGCCCTTCCCCAAGGTGAAAATTGGCGTAGACACATCGCTCGTCGTACTGGGCATTGTGGCGTGCTACGTGTTCTTCGGCAGGTGGCAGTGGCACATCATCGGCCTGGGTACGCTCTTTGCCATGTTCTACGTAGGCTTTGCGGTGAAGGCAGTAAGCCATCGCATCGGATGGTTCGACCGGCTCCTCGCCTACCGTCCCGGGTTCCGGCGCTACATCTATGGTTTGGCCCGCTATATCTACAATCGTCACTAAACCATGGAATCCTATGCCATGAACTATTCGGTTAGAAAAGCAACTTCGGGCGACATCGCATCGTTGGTTCGTCTGGCAGACCTGTCGCGTCAGACCATGAAGCGCACGGGGAATGCCAGCCAATGGGCCAACGGCTATCCTTCGGAAAGCATTTTCCGTGAAGACATCGCCTCAAACGACTGCTATCTTGTGTTGAGCGGCCGTGTGGCAGTAGGTGCCTTTGTGCTCCGCAAAGGTCCAGACCCGACCTATGCAGAAATATTCCAGGGCCAGTGGCTCGACACGGCTCCCTATTCTGTGATACACCGAGTGATGAGTGATCCCGATTATCACGGTGTGTTCAGTTGCATCATCCGTTTCTGCAGGGAACAATGCTCCCATCTCCGCATTGACACACACAGGGACAATGCCATCATGCGCCACCTTGTGCAGAAGCACGGGTTCGCTTATTGCGGCATCATCCACATAGCCGACGGCACCGAGCGACTGGCTTTTCAGTGGACTGACAACAGTCACAAATCGTCTCATCCCCATCAATAACCACCCCCAAATAATCCCCACAAACGTCACGAATTGGACAATGACATTTTACAGTTCGTAGACTTAGCACACGCAAGTCGCACACTTAACACTCGTAAGTCGCACACTTAGCACACGCAAGTCGCACACTTAGCACACGTAAGTCGCACACTTAGCACACGTAAGTCGCACACTTAGCACACGTAAGTCGCACACTTAGCACACG
>ULUS01026798.1_pt1 | contig 25928 bp, 19 predicted proteins | sample 1958761 | NCBI WGS metagenome assembly ULUS01 (sample SAMEA4835767, study PRJEB28245) | human gut metagenome | biome: gut microbiome; material: fecal sample | place: Denmark | collected 2008
GTTATAGGTTACCTTTATCAACCTAAATACATTATATAAGGAACCAATTTGGAAATATTGCCTAGACGAAATAACTTCATCCCTGCTTTTCTTACAACTAAAATTTTTCTATCAAGTTTTTCATTAGAATCGACTAATATTTTCAATTCAATTGTACCCATTCCATGAAAGTTCAATGAATACTGTTTGACATCTGCATTTCTAATCAAACACAAATAATTACTATAAGTAGATTTAGTTTCCCTATAACGCATTTCATGAACTTTTTCCATATAGCTACCTAATGTGTTAGGATTTATTTCACTATTCTGCACTCTTACATGTAAATGACCATTATATATGGATATTAAAAAATTCTCTAATATCGCAACTATTATATTATTTTCCCATTCACTATTTTCCTTAAATCCATATATAAATACATCTGTACCTTTCTCAGTTCGCTTATTTATGGATTCAAGTTCCTCTATACATTCCACTGGATTATTACCATTAGGATTTCCATAGTAACCTACACCACTTGCAATATCGCCATCTTGTTGAAAGGACATCAATCTTGATATTCCTTGAGCAGCTCTTTCGTTTTTTTGATTTAAAGTTCTATAAAATACTAATCTGTAATATGAATTGCTAAAAGGTGCATTTTTTCCTATTCCGTATGCACCTGCTTTATCGCCACATTTATTAGCTCCACCATCAATTTTAACCAACGCATTCCAGCCATCAAAACTAAATTTAAATGAATCGCCAAATTCTATATAAGGATCTGCTAAGCCAGTAGTATTATAATCACTAATTCTCAACACAAATCCACTCTTACTTTCAGCATGCTTCAATGCATCCTTTAGAAATTGTTTTGCTTTTTCACTAGGAGATTGATCCCAAAACTTACTACATTGTTTTAATATCCTGCGATACTCGCATATGCCAGGTATATCATCTTCTTTAACAAAGTATCTTTCAAATTCTACACAAACCATAGGATTATCTTCATTTAAAGCAGCATCTAATGAATTTTGACAAATTTCTCTAACTAATGAAGAAAGTTCAGTTCCATTAAAATTTTCAATTCCTGGATCAGCTACACCCTTCATTTGACCACCTTGGTTTCCCGGAAAATTCCATCTTATCATTTTATACACCTCTCATTACCTAAATTATGTTTTTATTTCATAAACTAATATACATCATTTAAAATTATATTTTCAAGCATTGTTACACGCATATATTTGATATTTGCTAAGCTGCGAGCAAATTCCCTTGTTTTGCATGTAGCAACACAGATAAGTAATAATAATTATTGTCATATCCTAATACAAATAAATTCAATATTGTTTTACGCCTACTTTCATAAAAGAGTCCCCACATTTTTTAGCTTATATTTTTACAGAAACATTTTATTATCATTATATCACAATATTCCCTAAAAATACGAATAAAACACTTTTAAAGAAAGATTTTATGTAAGTGTCAAACAGATACCTTTTATACCACGCAGATCAGCAACCATACATAAATATGCCTTTTATTGGCCTGCCAACAATGTAATTATTATTTGCTACCCATAAATTGGTCTTGGGTGTTCAAATAATGCTAACTGATCATTTTTTATCTAGCTTCAATTTAGCTCCTATATATATTTTTTGCGATAGTGTTTTTACTATTACTATCAGGTTATTAGTAAATTATCACATTAGGGGCTTTTTCCTTTACTCACTGCTTAAACTCTTTTTATTCCCTTCCTAATGACGGTTTTTTGCATACAAAAAATCACGCAAGCACAGTAAACTGCTTACGTGATTGATTCAAAATATTATATTGCTTACTAAAAATTAAAGATCTACTTTTCTGAGCAGGAAATCAATGAGATTATAATGGATAATGCCATTTCTTGAAATGGTATGCTTATCCAAAGTTATAACATATTTGGGATAATTATCAGCAATTTTTTCATATGCCCCAAACTCTCGCTCTATTGTTTTTTCATCAGTTAAAAGATACGCTGCCTGAATATAAATAATCTTACCATTCAACTCTGCGATAAAGTCAATCTCACCCTTCCATGTTTTGCCTACATAGACCTTATAGCCACGCGAAATCAGCTCATTATAGCAAATTGTTTCAATAATATAGTTATACTCGTCCTTAATTCTGTTTTTCTTCAAATGCAGAAAGCCAAGGTCGCAAACATAATACTTCTCTTCAAATGCAAGCGCCTTCTTGCCACGAATATCATAACGCGAAACCTTATCGCAAACACAGGCATCAACAATGCAGCGCAGATAATCATACACAACAGGTGCAGAAACCTTATGCCCATTACTAGAAAGCGTGCTCGCAATAGCATTACCGGAAACAGTCAGTGAAGAGTTACCTACAATATAATCAAGAACCTTTTCCAGCACCAGCGGCGAATTTATTTTGTTGCGCATAACGATATCCTTCAGCACAACCGCATCATATATATTATTTAAGATAACCTCTTTTGTTTCCTTATTATCAGCGCCACATACCAAAGGCAAGCCACCATAAGTCATGTATTCCGCCAGCAGAGTTTCATAATCCGGCGCAGAGATATCTTTGTATTGACAGAACTCCATAAAATTGAACGGTAATACGCGCAAAGATACAGTTCTGCCACTTAAATGCGTAGCTAATTCTCCCGAAAGCAGTTTGGAATTAGAACCGGTAATAAAGATACTCACATTATGAGTTGCCCGAAAAGAATTTACCACAAGCTCAAAATTATTTACATTTTGAATTTCATCGAAAAACAGATAATATTTACTTTCATCAACAATTTTTTGCTCAACATATTCATAAAAAGCATCTGCATCTGTCAGCTTATGATACTTATAATCTTCAAAATTTATGTAAACGATATGCGAATCCTCGATACCATTTTCCTTTATTTCGGCAATAACCTGACGCAAAATAGTAGATTTGCCGCAACGTCTGATGCCGGTAATAACCTTTACCAGCTCCGAATCATAAAACGGGCGCAAACGCTCCAGATACTGTGTTCTGATAACCATAACCCTGCTCCTTTCCGCTTTGTCAGCACATTTTCCTTTATTATATTCTAACACAACCCACTCCCCTCCGCAACAGTGTTAATTATTTTTAACACTATCGCACATTTCGTCGATAGTATTAATTTATTTTAACACTACGAGCGATTTTTGCGTTACTGTTAATTATTTTTAATACTATTGCACGAGCTATTCCTCTTTATAATCCAAACACAGGCACAAAAAGGTTCTATAATTGGAAAACTGAAATTGCAAATATAATTGACGAAAGAATTTCTAACGGGTTTATTGAAGGCAGTAATAATAAAATAAAAGTATTGAAGCGAATCAGCTATGGTGTAAGGAATTTCGACAGATTTCGAAACAGAATACTGTATCTGGAATAAAATATAGTAAAATCGCATTAGGATAACTATGTCTTATTTTAGAAAAATAAAACCAGCCTCCAATATAAATATACTAGAGGCTGGTTGAATTGCAAAAATAATTATGTATTGTCTAGGTCTATGATGTTAAAGTCTTGAATACCCCAAAACTTGACATAGAACCCTTTAAGATCAATTTCAAATTAAGCTTACAGCGCTGCTTTAACCTTTGCAACCAGGTTTTCAACAGTAAAGCCGTATTTTTCCATCATTACATCGCCGGGTGCGGAAGCGCCGAAGGTGGTAATGCCCAGAACATTCTTTTCAGTGCCGGTGTAACGGCTCCAACCGTAAGGAACGCCTGCTTCAACAGCAAACTTGGTTACGCCTGCAGGCAGAACACTTTCCTTGTACTCATCGCTTTGAGCATCAAAAGCATCCCAGCAAGGCATAGATACAACGCTAACGTCAATGCCCTCTTCTGCCAGCTTAGCTTGTGCAGCCAGTGCCAGATGTACTTCACTGCCGGTACCGATCAGAACAGCCTTAGCCTCGTTCTTAGCCGGACTCAGTACATAAGCGCCCTTATGAGCGTTTTCATGGATGGTTGCTGCATAGTCATGCAGTACAGTCAGTTTTTGACGGCTCAGCAGCAGGCAGGTAGGTTTATGTTTGTTCAGGCAAGCCTGTTGCCATGCGGTAGCAGTTTCCAGAGCATCAGCCGGACGGATAACGCTTACGTTCGGAATCAGACGCAGAGCCATAGTGGTTTCAATCGGCTGATGAGTAGGACCGTCTTCGCCCAGCGCAATGCTGTCATGAGTCAGTACGAATACGGACTGAATGCCCATGAGTGCTGCCATACGGATGGTAGGACGCAGAAAGTCAGCAAATACCAGGAAGGTACCACCGAAGGGAATGAAGCCGCCATGCAGGGAAATACCGTTCAGAACGGTACCCATAGCGTGCTCGCGAACGCCAAAGTGAATGTTGCGGCCGGTTCTGTCAAGCTTGGAGAAGTAACCGCCGGTTTTCATGATAGTTTTGTTGGAAGGACCAAGGTCAGCACTGCCGCCAACCAGCTCAGGCAGCTGTGCAGCCAAAACTTGGATAATATCACCGCTTGCTTCGCGGGTAGCGTTTTTAACGGTATCCTTGAAGATTGCTTCCAGAGCACTCAGGTTAACCATGGAGTTGCCGGCAATGCGGTCTTCCAGTTCTTTAGCCAGCTCTGGATATACCATCTTATAGTCATCCATCAAAGCCTTCCAAGCAGCTTCATTTGCAGCACAGCCATCCAGCTTAGCAGCAAAATGTTCTTTAACCTCAGCAGGTACATAGAACATTTCCTGCGGCCAGCCGGCTTTTTCTTTGGTAGCCGCCAATGCTTCACCACCCAGCGGCTCGCCATGGCAGGACGGGCTATCCTGTTTCGGGCTGCCGAAGCCGATGTGAGTACGTACAATAATCAGAGAAGGATGCATAGTATCAGCCTTAGCTTCTTCGATAGCTGCCTGCATAGCGTCAACATCCTCGCTGCTTTCTACGCGCAGAACCTGCCAGCCATAAGCCCTGAAGCGGGCTTCAACATCCTCAGTGAAGGCAATATCAGTGCTGCCTTCGATAGTAATTTTGTTGTCATCATATAAGTAAATCAGTTTGCCCAAGCCAAGGGTACCTGCCAGAGAAGCAGCCTCGCAGGAAACGCCCTCCATCAGGTCGCCGTCAGAGGTCAGACCAAAGGTGTAGTGGTCAACAACCGGGAAATCAGGTTTGTTGTACTTTGCGCCCAGCATAGCTTCGGCAATAGCAAAGCCAACACCCATAGCAAAGCCATGGCCCAGAGGACCGGTAGAAACGTCAACGCCCGGAGTCAGGCCGAATTCCGGATGACCCGGAGTCTTGCTGCCCCATTGGCGGAAGTTTTTCAGCTCATCCAGGGACAGGTCATAGCCTGCCAGATGCAGCATAGCATAAAGCAAAGCGCTGCCGTGACCCGGAGAAAGGATGAAACGGTCGCGGTTGAACCATTGCGGATCAGCCGGATTATAATTCATAAAGCGGTCCCAAATGGTGTACATCAAAGGAGCTGTACCCAGAGGGAAGCCAGGATGGCCGGATTTAGCCTTTTCTACCTGGTCTGCTGCCAAAAAGCGAAGGGTGTTTACACATGCCTGATCAATTTTCTGCATCGAGAAAACCTCCATTTACCAAAATTATCTAAATTAATTATATCATATTTCCCTATATTGTCTACACTTTTTCGTTAAAATTGTAAACTATTTACACTTTTAACCGAATCTCCAAGCGAAGTAATACTGTGATATTATTATTTGCCTGTGCTGCCGAAGCCGCCGCCACGGACTGCTTTTTCTATCTTATCATCATCATCCACCGTCAGGTAATTGAAAAAAATACCTTGGGCAATGCGCTCACCCTGAGGAATAGTAACAGCCTCGGTACCCATATTCATCAAAGCCACCATAATGTGACCTTCGTTATCAGCATTGTTATAATAATCGGCATCAATAATACCGACATTATTCACCAGCATCAGATGCTTCTTCACCGCCATGCTGCTGCGGATATGCAGGCCCAAGAACTCGCCTGTCTGCATATAGGCCTTCACACCGGTAGGCACCAGCACCAGCTTGCCCGGCTCCAGCACAACCTCTTCGGCAGCGCTGATATCATAACCGGCGCTGAACTGTGTCTTGCGCTCCGGCATCGGGAACTCAACATCCATATACTTGGCAACCTTTTCAAAACCACGTGTTTTCATTAGTAACTCACTCCTCCAATCTACAAAAAAGAGCTGTCACAAATGCGACAGCTCTTTTAAATTCACAAATTATTTTTGTACGCTCTTCATCAGAACAGCCTTGCGGGACAGGTTAATGCGACCCTTGTTGTCGATTTCAGTAACCTTAACAACAATTTCATCGCCAACACTTACAACATCCTCAACCTTATCTACATGCTCAGTAGACAGTTGGGAAATATGTACCAGACCTTCCTTGCCCGGCAGAATCTCAACGAAAGCACCAAAGTTCATCAGACGGGTAACCTTACCGGTATAAACATTGCCAACCTCAGCCTCAGCAGTAATGCCCTCGATCATCTCGATAGCCTTATTAGCAGCCTCGGTATTAACAGCAGCGATAAATACGCGGCCGGTATCATCGATATCAATCTTAGCGCCGGTTTCGTCAACGATCTTCTTGATCATCTTGCCGCCGGGTCCGATAACCTTAGCAATCTTATCAGGATCTACATGGATAGTAGTAATCTTCGGAGCATATTTGGACAGCTCTTTGCGCGGTTCGCTGATGCATTCCATCATTTTGCCCATGATGAACTCACGGCCGCGTTTAGCCTGTGCCAAAGCCTGAGTGAAGATATCCTTGTTGATACCGTCAATCTTAATATCCATCTGGATAGCAGTAATACCTTTTTCGGTACCTGCAACCTTGAAGTCCATATCGCCCAGAGCATCCTCCAGACCTTGGATATCAGTCAGAATAGTGAAGTATTCGCCATCCTTAACAAGGCCCATAGCAACGCCGGCAACAGGAGCCTTAATAGGAACACCTGCATCCATCAGGGACAGGGTGCTTGCGCAAACAGAGCCCATGGAGGAGGAACCGTTGGATTCCAGAACCTCGGATACCAGACGGATTGCATACGGGAAATCCTCTTCAGAAGGAATAACCGGACGCAGAGCACGCTCAGCCAGAGCACCGTGACCGATTTCACGACGGCCGGGGCTGCGCAGCGGTTTGGTTTCGCCTACGCTGTACGGCGGGAAGTTGTAGTGATGGATATAACGCTTGGTTTCCTCAGCGCCGAGGCCATCAAGAATCTGTGCTTCACGCAACGGAGCCAGAGCCAGAACGTTCAAAATCTGAGTCTGACCACGGGTGAACAGAGAGCTGCCATGCGGACGAGCCAGCAGGCCAACCTCGCAGCTTACCGGACGTACTTCGTCTAATTGACGACCGTCAGGACGAATCTTATCTACAGAGATAGTGCGGCGAACGATTTTCTTAACCAGCTTTTGGGTGATATAAGCAACGTCTTTAGCATTATCAGGATATTTCTCCAGGAATACTTCAGCGATTTCAGCTTTAACCTTAGCAACGTTTTCTTCGCGCTCCAGCTTGTTAGCATCCATCAGAGCATCTTTGAGCTTTTGAGCACCGTATTCTTCGATTTCCGCAACCATTTCTTCAGGCGGAGCGTAGAACGGAACTTCCATTTTTTCTTTGCCGATTTCAGCAACGATTTTCTCTTGGAACTCAACGAGCTGTTTGATTACGCCATGACCGAACCAGATAGCGTCCAGCATGGTTTCTTCGGAAACTTCGTTAGCACCTGCTTCTACCATCAGGATAGCGTCTTTGGTGCCGGCAACAGCCAGGTTCAGTTGGCTGATTTTAGCCTGTTCAACAGTCGGGTTGATGATGAATTCACCATCAATCAGGCCTACGCGCACACCTGCGATAGGACCTTCGAACGGAATATCGGAAATAGACAGAGCGCAGGATGCACCGATCATAGCGGGCATATCCGGAGCATTGTCGGGATCAACGGAAACAGCGGTAGCAACGATCTGTACATCGTTGTGGTAGCCTTCCGGGAACATCGGGCGAATCGGACGGTCAATCAGACGGCTGGTCAGGATAGCCTGCTCAGACGGACGGCCTTCGCGTTTAATAAAGCCGCCAGGGATTTTACCTACGGCGTACATTTTTTCTTCAAAATCAACAGTCAAAGGGAAGAAGTCTACACCCTCACGCGGGGTTTTGGTGCCGGTAACGGCAACTACTACGGCGGTATCGCCATAACGAACTAATACAGCGCCATTAGCTTGTTTTGCAATCTTGCCGGCTTCAATAGTAAGAGTTCTGCCGCCAAGATCCATGCTGTAACTATGCATATCTTATGCCTCCTATTCTTTTCACACATTGTGTACCTGCATATTATTCGCCGTCAATCAGAAAAATCCTCTATATTTTTACGGCTTTTTAAAATTTTTTTGAAAAAATTTCTACAACAGACGAAAACAGCCGGCAGCTCTGCCAAAGGCAACACTGCCGGCCGTCAGAAACACATTTTTTAAGCCTTTAAAAGCCCATAAAAAGGCGCATAATAAACAAAACTATTGCGCCCACAGCGGCAAAGACAATAAACGTCGGCAGCAAAAAGAAGATAACTGCCACAATGCCGCACAAAATCAGAAAGGTAATCAGAATGCCGCTGCCGCAGCCAAAGGTATGCACCTTAATATTCGGCGGCACCTGCTGCTGTCTTTCATTATAAGCATCAGCGCCGCTGTCATATACAGCGCCTTCCCTGGCGCTTTTGGTTTCCTCTGTGCCTGCGCTCTCGTCTATCGTCACGCCCTCAAAGGTATCGCGCTCCTCCGGACTGAGCACCTGCGCATCAATCTTGAACTGATAATGGCAGTACGGACATTCCACTGTGCCGGGAGCAACCTCGTGTCCGCAAAAATCACACTTCATATTCTGGTGCCTCCTCTCACTGCAGCAGCATCAGCAACAGACCCTCTTCGTTAACATAACGCGGGTCGTGTGCCTCCAGCTGCAAGGTTTTATTTAGCATATCTATCATCTGCTTCAGCTTTACATGGTCGGTAGCACGGCACATAGCAAAAACCTGCTTTTCCGTAAAGGTATAAACATCATTCAGCTTAACAAAGCAGTACATAACAGCTGCCGTCCAATGCTCAAAATCAGCGTCTGTATTATCAGGCAAAGCATTGCCACGAAGCATAAAATCGCTCCACATGGTACGCATCAGCTGTATATCATAGGCAGAAAAAAGGCCTGTTCCTCTAAGAGATTCCAGCATTGCCGAGGTCTTGTCCTCAAGCAGCGCCGCCGGCTGATAATCACTTATCTGCGTGCTGAAATTAAAGCCCTCCATCCGCACATAGATGGCATATACAACAGAAACATGGCGCACGAACATCGGATTACGGTTGATAAACTCCTCCCAGCTCATTTCGCCGCTTTGGCGCACAGCAAACCAGTCCTTCGCCGCGCTGACAACCTCGAAAAAGCGCTTACGCGAGGTTTGCGACATCACCAGTCCGCGCAGGAAGTTCATCACCATAGTATTTTCATAAAAAATATGGCCCATGAAAATATAGCCTTCTGTGTCAATATTATCATCCACCGGCAGCATCAGGGTATATTTTTCATTGGTGAAAATATTTCTGCAGACATACATTCCCTCCTCCGTGCGTCTTTGCACATCAAAGAGAACCAGCTTTGCCTTAATCAGCTCATTCAAAATATCAACGGAGGTATCCATCTCGGAAGCGTCGCGGCAGATTACATCACGGTAATGCTGCAGCGGCGTTTTGTCATCTTCAAGCAAGCGATAGTCAAAAAGAAAATAATCCCAAAAGGTCTGTGAATATTCCTCCGTGCCCGGCTTTTCCTGAACTGTACCATTCTGAAAAATACCGCCGAAGAGAAAATCGGCCCGCTCCAAATCGCGACGGAACTGCTTCTGCGTATAGTAGCTTTGCACATCATCCAGCAGATTCTGCATTCTCTCGCCGATGTTCAAGTACACTTTCGTCGGCAAATCCGGCGTAGAATAAAGATTGTAGCGGTCATGCTCCGGCAAAAAGCTGCCATCTTTGCCGACAATCTGCAGTTTTCCGTCAACCAGCAGCTTGGCTTTGGCTTCGGCAGGCGCATTATCACGGGTAATAATGCGTTTCTTTTTCATATATGCATAAAACTCCTGCATAACATCCAGGAAATGTGCGATGTTGCTCTCCGTTGCCGGGAAGCCGGAAACATTGCGGCAGCACCAGCCTACGCAGTCAATAAAATCCTCACGCGACATATCACCGAGAAAGTTCTCGGAATTGCCAAGGTAAATACAAAGAATCGTAATATAATCCCAAATCTTGACCAGCTCGCCATCCTTGGCTCCCTGCCATGTTTTATAGCGCAGGAAATCCTCAGCACAGGCTTGCTGCAATACCGTATTCCATTCTTCATCCTGTGTATAAAATTCTTCTATCAAATCGAAAACATTAGTCATTTTTTCTCCATTCTCTGACGTATTATGGAGATATTATACCACACTTTTGTGGCTAATTTATGTTTTTTTGCGCCAACTGCGCCGCCAGATAGATATCCTGCAGCGGCACTCCCTGCTCCTGTGCCAGTTTGGCAGCACTGTCATATTCCACATAACAGCGTTCGCCGTTCTCCAGCAGGCAGCGCTTCACCGCCACATCACCGTAAGCAGTGTGCACCACATACCTGCTACGCGGCAGCACAGTGCGTTCCATGCGCGCACGACGGATACCGATGGTTGTCGTTTCCGCAAAAATCAGCGCTTCCAGCTTCGCTCTGTCCTCCTCGCGGCAGATAACAGTAAGCTCCCACGCCGGACGGCTCTTCTTCATGAACACCGGCTGATAATGAGCATCCAGCGCTCCTGCCGCCAGCAGGCGCTCCAGCGTGTAGCCCAAAAGCTCGCCGCTGCAGTCATCAATATCAGACTGCAATTGGCAGATGCAATCTGTCTGCAAAGCGTTACTGTTTACAGAGTTTTTTTTTGTGCATTATCCTCAATCAGCAGCGCACGCAAAATGCTGGGACGCTCATACTGACGCTTGCCTGCTCCCAGACCGATTCCCAGAATCTTAAAGCTCTGCGGCAACTCGTCCGTAGTCATCAGCGCAGCAGCGGCAGCAGCACCGGTCGGTGTAACGAACTCGCCCTGCACCGGCAGCAAGTGTACATTAAATCCAAAGCGCTGCATAATATTAGCTGTTGCCGGAACAGGCACCGGCAGCACGCCATGCTGGCAGCGCACAGTGCCGCGGCCCTCGCACAGCTCAGGTACAATTACGTTTTCAACACCAAGACTGTCGGCACACACAGCAATCGCCACAATATCAACGATAGAATCAATCGCACCAACCTCGTGGAAATGCACTGCATTCTTCTCCACTGCATGCGCCTTTGCCTCAGCATCCGCAATAATATCAAAAATCTTCAGCGCCAATTCCTTGGCTGCAGCACTCATATCCGTAGCATCAATAATCGCAATAACCTCCTGCAGACCGCGGTGCTCATGGTGATGATGATGCTCATGCGGCACATGGCTGTGCTCATGTTCATGGTCGTGGTCATGATGATGTTCATGCTCGTGCTCATGGTCATGGTCATGATGATGTTCGTGTTCGTGCTCATGCTCGTGGTCATGATGATGCTCATGCTCATGGCTATGCACTACAGCATCGTCGTTGGCATGCAAAAAGGCCATATCATGGTCATGGTTAGCATGCTCCTCGTCCAGAATAACATCAAAATCACAGCAGTTAACGCCTGCTTTAGACACTCTGCTGATTTTATATTCAAAGCCCTTTGCAGGAATACTCTGCAGAGCCTTATCCAGTGCCTCTTTGTCCGCGCCCAGGTCCAAAAGTGCTGCTACCAGCATATCGCCGCTGATGCCGGCATTACATTCCAAATATAAGCTTTTCATAAATCTTCCTCCTAATCTGAAGCCTGCATACTTGTAGCAGGCTAATGCTAAAATTCGCTATAAGTACAAATTAATCCTGCTTTAAAGTTTCATTCATGCTGCCTGTACGATAGCCTTGCAAATCAAGTGCCACATAAGCAAAGCCTGCAGCCTTCAATCCTTTGTAAATCGTACTGCGCATCGGCTCCGCCACTGCCAGCTCCAGCTGCTCGGGCAACAGCTCAACGCGCGCCAAACTGCCGTGCACACGCACACGGAACTGCTTAAAGCCCAGCTCCCACAAAAGCTGCTCCGCCTTATCCACCGCCGCCAGCTTCTCCGCTGTAATACGCTCACCGTAAACAAAGCGCGAAGCAAGACAAGCAAATGACGGCTTATCCCAAGTCGGCAGCTGCAGCTTATGCGACAGCAGGCGGATTTCTTCCTTCGTCAGCTCTGCAGTGCGCAGAGGGCTCTGCACTTTCAGCTCAGCCAAAGCCCTCAGACCGGGGCGGTAATCACCCAAATCATCCATATTCGAGCCTTCGCAAAGCACAGCACCGTTTTCCTGTGCAATGCGCAAGAAATTACTGAACAGCGTTTTTTTGCAGATATAGCAGCGGTCCGGCGGATTTTCGGCAAACCCCGGCACCTGCAGCTCATCAAAATCAAAGTAAAGATGACAGATTCCCTGCTTCCGACAGAACTCCTCTGCCTCCGCTATATCACGCTGCGGCACAACACCGGAACGTGCCGTCACAGCAAGTGCCTTATCTCCCAACGTCAAATGCGCCGCCTGCAGCAAAAACGTCGAATCAACGCCGCCGCTGAACGCAACCAGCACACTGCCCAAGCGCCGCAGCTCCTGCTGCAGCACGGCAAACTTGGCTTCCGCCTGTATTTCTAAATCTTTATTTATAGGCATAATAGTTCTCCCTCATAAAAATTAAACGCATAGCTAGCCCCCTTCCGCCTCGCTTAGCTCGGCACCTTCCCTATACTAAGACACATTTTTCATGCAATGAAAAATGCTGGTCGTGTTATACTCGAAGAGTGCAAGGGGCAGGCAAGAAAGGTTGGACAAGCAATTAATATATTGCCAAGCACAACCCTCAGTCATCGCCTGCGGCGATGCCAGCTCCCTTGCAGGGAGCATATAAAAGTTTATATCTCCCCTGAAAGGGGAGGTGGAGGCGAGCTTTGCGAGCAGACGGAAGGGTTGGATCTCACTTGCACGCCAACCTGTTAATCTGCGTCGCAATAATCCCCGCGCCATATCCATTATCAATATTCACAACTGAAACACAGTTAGCGCAGGAATTAATCATCGTCAGCAGCGCACTCAGCCCATGAAAGCTCGCACCGTATCCGACAGAAGTCGGCACCGCAATCACCGGATTACGCACAAGGCCACCGATAACACTCGCCAGCGCGCCCTCCATGCCTGCAGCCGTCACTACACAATTTGCTTGCTGCAGCAAATCAACCTTATCCAAAAGACGGTGAATCCCGCTCACGCCAACATCGTAAAGACGCTCCACATGCGCCCCGAAAAATTCAGCCGTCTGCGCCGCCTCCTCCGCAACGGGAATATCGGCAGTACCCGCAGTACACACAACAACGCAACCGCTCCGCACCTTATCCGGGCGCTCCTGCTTCAGCGTCCGCGCCACCGGATCATAAACAATATCAGGCAGCTGCCGCCGCACCAGCTCATACTGCTCCGGCGTTGCCCGCGTGCCGAACACCTCACCCTGCTCCGCCAAAAGACGCTTATAAATATCCGCCAAATACGCATCAGGCTTACCGCTGCAGTAAACCACCTCCGCAAAGCCCGTGCGCTGCTCACGCGAAGTATCAAGACGCGCATAATTTAAATTCTCGTACGCCTTGCGATTAAAATAGCGCTCCGCCTCAGCCACCGACAGCTTGCCGCTGCGCACCTGTTCAAGTACACTCCTGGAGTCCACTTTATACCTCCTTTTATGACAAAGACTTAGTCCGCCGCCCGGCAGACTAAGTCTTGCATATATAAATATTAAATTTCGGGTTTATTATAGCGAAAACATACCCGCAACGCAAGTATTCTTCACTTCAAGCCACAATTACACCAAGTTCTTCACAACCGCCAGCTCCATCTTGTCCGCAGGAATAACCTCGGAATGCAGCACCGGCAGATTCTCCAACGCCAACATACGCGGCGGAATCTCCGTACCGGTATCGGCATGCAGCTTTTGCAGCAGCTCAAAAGGATTGCTGCTCTGCGGCTGAGCATCATCAAGCGCAGCCAAAACACTGTCGGCAAACTTATACGGACTTGCGGTAGACAGCACCACGGTATATGTTTCATCACTGGTCAGGAAACGATATTTTTCCATCGCACGCCAGGCAACGGCAGTATGCGTATCCATCAGATAATGGTAATCATTATAAATACGTCCGATAGCCTCCTTTGTTTCCAGCTCATCAACCCAGGCACCGAAGAACTGGCTTTGAATCTGCTTCAGATCATCGCTGTCAATCTCATAATGACCTTCGGTATTCAAACGCTTCATATAATCCGCTACGCGTGCAGCATCATGCTCAGTCACACTGTAAAGCAGACGCTCCAGATTACTGGAAACAAGAATATCCATAGAAGGAGATACAGTTTTAAAGAACTCACGGCGTCTGTCATAAACACCGGTATTTATAAAATCAGTCAGCACGTTATTACTGTTGGATGCACACAGCAGTCTGTCAATCGGCAAGCCCATCAGCTTAGCATAATAGCCTGCCAGAATATCACCGAAGTTGCCGGTCGGAACAACAAAATTAATCGGGTCACCGGCAGCAATCTTGCCTGCCTTCACAGCATCTACATAAGCGCTGAAGTAGTAAACAATCTGCGGCACCAGACGGCCCCAGTTAATAGAATTGGCAGAAGAGAAGGTATATCCCTTTTTCTCCAGCTCATCACTGAGCGCAGTATTACCGAAGATTTCCTTCACGCCGCACTGAGCATCATCAAAGTTACCCTCAATACCGAAAACCTTAACATTTTTGCCTGCCTGGGTAATCATCTGCTGCTTCTGGATATCACTCACACCCTCGCTGGGGTAGAAAACAATAATCTGCGTTCCAGGAACATCAGCAAAGCCCTCCAAAGCAGCCTTGCCGGTATCACCGGAGGTAGCAACCAGAATAACAACCTTATTCGTTTCACCGGTCTTTTGCATCGAACGTGTCAAAAGATGCGGCAAAAGCTGCAGTGCCATATCCTTAAAAGCAGACGTCGGGCCATGCCACAGCTCCAGCACACCGGTGTTATCATTTACCTGTACCAAAGGCACAGGATTATCACCGAATTTTTCTGGCGCGTAGGCAGCATTTACACATTCGCGCAGCTCGTCCTCGCTGAAATCAGTAAGATACTGCAGCAGAACGTCAACAGCACGCTCCGTATAAGGCTTGCGCTCCATCGCCTTTATATCAACCATACGCATCGCAGGAATATTCTGCGGTACAAACAATCCTCCATCCGCTGCCAAGCCACGGGTTATCGCGTGTGCAGCGGAAAACAAATCAGTTTTCCCTCTTGTACTAACATATAACATATATTCAACCTACTTTCTTCTTTGAATTTTGACGTCATACTGCCGTCAGCGTTAATAATACGCCTTCAGGCCAGCACAGTCGTATTTCTTTCAAACACAATTGTGCAAATAGGTTATCAAGATTATAATAGCATATTTTATAGGAAGGAACAAGAGTTACTCTGCAAAAATCAGCGGTGCCACCGTTGCAGCCGTAGCACGCTGCAAATCAGCAGGCGCTGCAATAATCTGCATACCGCGCTGACCGGCGCTGATTGCAATCTCCGGCCAGTTATTGCTTGTCTCATCCATATATACAGGGTAGTTCTTTTTAGCGCCCAATGGTGAACAGCCGCCGCGAATATAGCCTGTCAGCGGCAATACCTCCTTCAGATGTACCAGCTCGGCACGCTTATTGCCGCTGGCTCTGGCCAACGCCTTTAAATCAAGCTCGCCATCACCGGGAATTACGGCAAACATAATGCCGTTCTTGTCACCGCGTACTACCAGTGTTTTGAATACCTGTGATGCAGGCATGCCAACCTCTGCGGCAACATGCACAGCATCCAGATGCTCCTCGTCCACCGGATATTCCATAATACGGTATTCTATCTTCAGCTCGTCCAAACGGCGGGCTGCATTAGTTTTTTTGTTATGTTTCATAAGGAAAAACCCCCTCTAAGCTAGAGAAATTACTTCATCTCTGTTATAATAGCACTATAGTAATGTAAAATGCAAATAAAATTGTGAGGACAATAAATTGAAGCTGAAAATTATCTGCGGACAGCTGGAAATTACTCCCGGCCGTCCTGATGTAAACTATAAGAAAATCATTGACGCTATTGAAAAAGCACGCAGCCTTGAGGCCGATATCCTGCTTCTGCCCGAAATGGCACTGCCGGGTTATCTTATCGGCGACATTTGGGAGCAGCAGACATTTTTGGATGACTGCGCCTATTATGCCGAAAAGATCGTCGCTGCCACCGAAAATATCTGCGTTATCTTCGGTAGCGTTGCCACCGAATCAGGCAAGCTCAACGAGGACGGACGCGTGCGCAAATACAACGCCGCCTTTGCCTGCCAAAACGGTAAGCTGCTCGGCGGTTATCAGGGACGCAGCTTCTTCATCAAGACATCGCTGCCCAACTACCGCGAATTTGATGACTGCCGTCATTTTTACAGCCTGCAGAAACTCTGCGCCGAAGAAGGTGCAAGCGTCAGCGAAGCACTGCAGCCTTTGGAAATCGTCATCCGAGGCACCAGCCTGCGCATCGGCGTCATGCTGTGCGAGGACGGCTGGACGGAAAACTATCACCTTAACGTACCGCAAACGTTGGCAGCCAACGGAGCACAGCTCTTGTGCAACCTTTCCTGCTCCCCCTATACGCTGGGCAAAAACCGTAAGCGCAACCGCCTTTTCAGTGCGCAGGCACGCACCGCAGGCATTCCGCTCATCTACTGCAACAATGTCGGCATCCAGAACAACGGCAAGAACATCTTCACCTACGACGGCTGTACTTCCGCCTACAACGGCGACGGCAGTCTGGTTACCTCTGCGCCCATGTATGCCGATACCTTTTTAGAATTCACCTGGGATACAAAAGTGAACCGCATCATTCCCACCTGTCCGCCGGCAGAGCTGCCGCAGGAGCCGGAATCCGTATACCGCGCTCTGCGCTACGGCACCGCAAAATTCCTGCAGCAATGCGGTATCAAACGCATGACCGTCGGCCTTTCCGGCGGCATCGACAGCGCCGTAACCGCTGTCATGTATGCGGATATTTTGGGACCGGAGAACGTGCTGCTGCTCAATTTGCCTTCACGCTTCAACTCTGCTGCCACACGCAACAGCGCACAGCAGCTGGCGCAGGCATTGGGAGCAAACTATGCCGTAATGCCAATCAGCGAAAGCTATGAGCTGACAGTCAAGCAATTAGAAGAAACGCCTATCACCAATCTGGCAGACGGCAGCAGCTTCAACCTGCAGCTCAGCGGACTCATAAAAGAAAATATTCAGGCCCGCGACCGCGGCGCACGCGTCATCGCTGCTGCTTCAGCAGCCTTCGCCGGCGCCTTCAGCTGCAACTCCAACAAAGCAGAGCTTGCTATCGGCTACGCCACCTTCTACGGCGACATCTGCGGCGCCATGGCCATGATCGGTGACCTTTGGAAGCATCAGGTATATGCCCTTGGCCATTATCTGAACGAAGTGATTTACAAACGCGAAGTAATCCCCGAAGCTATCTTCAATATCCGTCCCAGCGCCGAGCTTTCGGATGCACAGACAGTAGGCAACGGCGGCGACCCGCTGGTGTATGGTTATCACGATTACCTGCTGCGTGCCTTTATCGAAAACTGGCACAAAACAACGCCGGCAGACATCCTGCGCTGCTACAAAGCCGGCACGCTGGCCTCAGAGCTTGGCTGTACGCAGGAAGCGATTAACGAAGCCTGCCCCGATGCCGCTGCGCTGATTGCCGATTTGGAGCGCTGGTGGAAGCTGTTCGCCGGCTTTGCTGTTGCCAAACGCATTCAGGCACCACCGGTTTTGTCGCTCACCAAACGCGCCTTTGGCTATGACCATCGTGAAGCACAGCTTACACCCTATTTCTCACGCGAATATTACGAGCTTAAGGAAGAACTGCTGAAATAAGCAATCTGTAAGGCAAAAGGAAAATATGATTTCAAATATTTTTCTTCTGCTTCATGATTAACAAAGTATATATTTTCTCTTGACATCTGTTTAATTAAATAGTATAATACCTTTTGTATTCGGGGTGTAGCGCAGTTTGGTAGCGCACCTGCCTTGGGAGCAGGGTGTCGCAGGTTCGAATCCTGCCACTCCGACCATGCGGGTGTAGTTTAGTGGTAAAACCTCAGCCTTCCAAGCTGATGTTGTGGGTTCGATTCCCATCGCCCGCTCCAAGTTAATATGGTTCAGTAGCTCAGTTGGATAGAGCAACGGCCTTCTAAGCCGTGGGTCGGGGGTTCGAATCCCTCCTGGATCACCATGAAAGAAACCCCGCAACCATGCAGGTTGCGGGGTATTTTTGTGTGTAAACAACGCAGAATGTACTCATCTTCTCAGTACATTCTGCGTTTTGCTTTACAGGCTCAAAAAGTTTTTCAAAATCGTCCGTCCCTGCGGCGTCATAATCGACTCCGGATGGAACTGCATGCCATACACCGGCAGAGTTTTATGCTGCAGCGCCATGATTTCATTCTTCGCTGTTTTCGCCGTAACCTCCAGGCATTCCGGCAAGCTTTCCGGCTCCACAATCAGCGAATGATAGCGCGCTGCCTCAAAGCCATCAGGCATATCCTTAAAAATGGGGCTTGCCGCCTCCAGATACACCTTATCTGCCTTACCATGCACAATCTCCGGCGCATGCACAACGTTACCGCCAAAAGCCTCACCAATCGCCTGATGCCCCAGGCAGACGCCCAAAATCGGGAACTCACCGGCAAGCTGGCGGATAACATCCAGACAAATACCCGCCTGCTTTGGATTACCCGGACCGGGAGAAATAATAATATGATCCGGCTGCATAGCTCTGATATCCTCAATCGTCAGCTTATCATTGCGCACAACCTTGATATCAGAATTGATTTCGCCAATCAGCTGATACAGATTAAAAGTAAAGCTGTCGTAGTTATCTATAATCAAAATCATTCCTTACTCCTCCTCTGCCGTCATGCACAGCGCTGCCATGCAGGCGCCTGCCTTATTCACGGTTTCCTGAAATTCATTGTCCAACACGGAATCCGCAACGATACCGCCGCCGGCCTGAATATAAACTCTGTCATTCTTCTTAACCATAGTGCGGATGGTAATACAGATATCCATGTTGCCGCCAAAATCAAGATACCCCATGCCACCGCCGTAAATACCGCGGCGCTCCGGCTCCAGCTCGTCGATAATCTCGCAGGCGCGAATTTTCGGCGCTCCGCTCAACGTGCCTGCCGGGAACACCGCCCGCAGCGCATCCAGTGCATCCTTATCAGCGCTCAGCTGGCCTGTAACCTTGCTCGTGATATGCATAACATGTGAAAAGCGTTTAATTGCCTTGTAATCGCTCACCTTGACGCTGCCAAAGTCACAGACACGGCCCACATCGTTGCGCCCCAAATCTACCAGCATATTATGCTCGGCGATTTCCTTAGCGTCTGCCAAAAGCTCCTGCTCCAAAGCCAAGTCCTCCTCGCTCGTCCGTCCGCGGCGGCGTGTGCCCGCAATCGGCATGCTGATGACCTTTTTGCCTACCACCTTCACCAACGTTTCCGGTGAGCTGCCGGCAATTTCCATATCGTCATTATGCAAAAATACCATGTACTGCGAAGGGTTCGTCGTTCTCAAATAGCGGTAAGCACTGAAAAGGCTTTGGTCATAGGTTGCGCTGAATTTTTGCGCGTAAACAATCTGAAAGGCATCGCCGTTTTTAATATATTCCTTGCAGCGAAGCACACTTTTATTATACTGCTCACGGCTTTGGTTACTGGTGAACTCGCCCAGCTTAGCCTTTACAGGCTTCTTCGGCTGCACAGGCTGCAGCAGCATTTCCTCCATCGCCGCAATTTCACGCTCTGCTTTAGCGTAATTGATGGCAGCATTATCCGTTTTGACATTCACAATCAGGAAAATCTTCTGCTTGAGATGGTCAAAGGCAATCAGCTTATCAAACAGCATTAAATCAACATCGGCAAATTCGGCCTTGCTCTCTTTATTCACACGCATATCCGGCTCGCAGTAGCGCATAAAATCAAAGCCAAAGGTGCCTACAAGACCGCCGGTAAAATTAGGCAGGCCTTCAATCAGCGGTGCCTTGTACTCTTCCAGAATATGACGGATACAGCCAAGAGGATCATTTTCCTGATACTTTACGGCAGCACCGCTGATGATTTCCGCATTACCATCGGTTATTTTCAAACGCAGCACAGGATCATAGCCTACAAAGGAATAGCGCGCCCAGTGCTCACCGCCCTCAATACTTTCCAAAAGGAAGTAGTTGCGGCTGCTGCGTCTTACATTGTCCAAAAATGCCAGCGGCGTCAGCATATCCGCCAGGCATTCCTTCGCTACCGGCACAGCCTTGTAGTCCTTTGCATACTGCATGACCTGCTCCAAAGATAAATTTAACATTTTGTCACCTCATCTGCTTATTTTCACCCATGTCAACAAAAAAGCCTGTCCTCGTACTGCTCACTTTGAGCAATATCAAGGACAGGCTATAAATACTTATACCTGCGGTACCACCTTGCTTCGCCGTACATCGGCGCTCTCTCGCAGAATGCTGACACATTCCTCACCCTTAACGCCGGTGCAACGTTGCCGAATACTCTCGCCTAAACGATTTGACAGCACCCTCAACGGTCCATTTATCAGCCTGCATCTCTATCCGGCTTCCACCTGCCCGAACTCTCTGTAAGCGCATCTGCTGACTTGATCTCCGTCTCAACGGTTTGTGGTCTTTTTGAAGTTGTGCCTAGTGTAACACTCTACATTGATAGAGTCAAGAAAATATTACACTTTGCGTACTTCCGATTATTTTGCAGTAAATAATGTAAAGCAGGTTACAGTTTCAAAATAACTGCGCAACAGCAAGCAATGTATATATTACGCAAGTTTTTCTTCTGTATGAGAAAAACTCACTAAAAACTCAAAATTTTTCTTTTCTAAACGAAAAACTTCTGATTTTTAAGCATTGTTTCTTCTGCAGGCGAAAAACTTTTGGATGTAGGAAGCAATATAACTACTTGAATCAATTTTCTTCCAAAAGAAAATCTATGATATTCTTTTGCTCAATCCCATCCTCACCCATAGGGAATTCATCAAGAGTAAGCACATACTTCGGATAGCTGTCATTAATCTTTTTAAGTGGAGCAAATTCACGCTCATATGTTTTTTCATCCAAAACCGATGCAGATACTTGATAATAAATGCGCTTATCCTCTTTTTGAGCAATGAAGTCTACTTCGAGCAGATCTAATTTGCCTATGCTAACCTGATATCCTCTTCGCAAAAGCTCCAGATAAACAATATTTTCAAGAGTATGTCCGATATTGCGAGTGCGTTCACCCAATAAAAGGTTACGCAAGCCTATATCAACGATATAATATTTCTCCAGTGATTTCAAAAACTCTTTGCTTTTGATATCATAGCGATTTGCTTCATACAAAATAAAAGCATCTTTTAGTGCTCGAATATAGTTATCAATAGTCCCTGATGTAGTCCTTCTGCCATTACTATTCAAGGTATCAGCTATTTTTTTAGTTGAAACTATATTTCCTATATTATCAAATAAAAATCGTATTACATCTTCTAAGAGCTTTACGTCTGAAATCCTCTTGCGTTCAACAATATCCTTAAGTAAAACAGTGTTGAATATACCTCTAAAGTATTCCAAGCGAACTTCTTTGTTATCAATAGTTGCAGCATAAGGAAAGCCACCATTAAGATAATATTTATTAAACGCCGTCTTTTTATCTCCACCGACTAATTCCCAATACTCCTTAAACGACAACGGTAGTATGCTCAGTTCAATATACCTTCCAGACAACAATGTAGATAATTCACCAGAAAGCAAATATGCATTAGAACCAGTAATATAAATATCTACATCATCACGTAAGAACAAACTGTTGATAGCCTTTTGAAACTCAGGAACAATTTGTATTTCATCTAAGAATATGTAATTTTTTTCATTAGGGGATAAGTTTTCCAGGATATGATTATATAAAGCATGATAATCCTTAAGACTTTCCCAACGCAAATCTTCAAAATTTATATATTGACAGCATGAAGGATGCACACCGCTGCTTACTAAAAAATCTCTATACATTTCCAGCAGTGTCGACTTACCGGAACGACGCACACCTGTAATAACCTTGATAATCTTTTTATCTCGCATCAATTTTAGTTTTTCCAAATATGTCTGACGTACAATCATACAAATCCTCCTCTCTCGAACTACCACTATATTTCTTTGTCCTTTATATCATAACAGAAAGCATAATGCCATGCAACTTTTTCTTCTCCATGAGAAAAACTCATCAAATATCAGAAGTTTTTCTTCTATAAACGAAAAACTTCTGATTCTTAAGCACTTTTCCTTCTACAGGTGAAAAATTTTGGCTTCTTTTTTTCTTTCACATGTCAAAAGATAGTCTCTATGTCTGCCTTTTTAAATTGAATTTGCGCAACTGATTTTATACGTCATCAAAAAAGGCGGCGCACTCGCACCGCCCCAATGTTTCAGGTTAATTTTACTATTTCATGCATGCATCACGCGGCAGTCCCAGCTGTTCGCAGATGTCGCCCCATTTTTGCTGACGTGTTTTCATCGCCAGCAGCTCTTCCACGCTCTTGTCACAGTGACGCGCCAAAAACATAGCACGCTTCACCTGATGCGAAGCATACCCCATGCGCATGTATTTATCCACCAGCTTTTTATCCAGGCCGAACAGGCGGTGGATGCGGTCAACCTTGTACTCATGCTCGGCACGCGCCAGCTTTTCCGGCGTCAGCCCCAAAAGGTAATCAACACGCGTCCAGACGTATTTGTCGCGCAGCTGCGCAACCTCCTTCACCGGCTTTTTCGCTGCGTAGGCATGCAGGCAGAGCTTTTTCAGCTCCATGTAGCTGATGCCGCTGTCAAAAAGCTCGCCAAGCTCTTCCTTGTCGAAAAGGAAGCTATCATGCAGGCCGTTCACTGCCTTTTCCTTATCCATAGGCTTCTTGCCTGCGGCACTATCAGTGGCTCCGCCAACGACGAAAAGACCACAGAGCACCAGGCAGATTAAAAGCGTTATTTTTTTCATTTTACACCTCCGAGGTAAGTCAGCAAGTCAAAAAGTGGTGGCGCAAACGCACCGCCGTAATGGTTAAGTGTTAGAAGCTATATTCGTAGCCAACCATGAAGTTAATACCAGTGGTATAGTAGCCATAGGTAGTTTCATCAGGACCTTTAGAGGTAGTGTAATCTTTTCTGTCTAACAAGTTATTGATATGGAGGAATGCTTTCTGATTTTTCTCAGGAGCATAGGAGAAGTGCAAATCAGTATACAGGGCAGGTTTCATTCTGTCATGAACAGCAGATGTGCCATCTGTTCTCATACCAATATAGTTAGCACTCAAAGCACTTGCAAACTTGTCTGCATGATAATTTACGCCCATGTTGAACTGGAACTGATTATTATATTTAATCCATTCGCCACCTGCACTGTTATCGGTTTTGAAGGATTTTTGCTTCGGATTGCTATAGGTAACGCCCCAGAAGGAATCCAGGTTATCATTATGCTTAACATTCAAAGACAGCTCTACGCCAGTATTTTTAACGTCAGTATTGCTGTAGATCAAATTACCTGCTTGCGCACTACCGCTAATGCTTTCAATAGCATCTTTAATATCGTAATTAAAGATTGCCAATCTCCAGGAGCGGTTTGCTTCGTTAAGCTTATAACCCATTTCGTAATGCACGCCATGCTCCGGCTTCAAATCCACAGACGGTAAAATAACACTGCCACCGAAGATTTTGGTCAGCTCCGGTAATCTGTAGGATTTGCCGGCTTTAGCATAGAAGGAGCTGTTGTCAGTCAAATCACGGATATACTGAATTTCCGGAGTGAATTTACTCTGATTCATCTGTACAGTTTTAGTAGTAATGCCTGTACTCAGGTCAGTGTTATCACCTTTAGCATTTCTTACAAAGGTTTCGCGCAGGTTAACAATCAGCTTGTCATTGTCAGTCATCTGCCAGTCATAAGATGCATAGAGAGAGTAGATATCGCGATTATATGTGCCGGTACGTTCCGGTTTAGCAGGAGTATTGCCCATTTTCTTGCTAGCAGAGTTGTAAACATCCAAATCCTCGCGTTTGAAGGATGCACCTACCAAAAATTTATCTTTTGCGTTGACATCAAAAACCTTCTGCACGTTGATATTGGTATTGTGACCCTTGCGCCAGCTATATTTTATAGCACTGCTGATTGCACCATTGCTCTTCCATGTAGTCTGGTCATAATTTCTTTCCTGAGTACCATAAGAAATATTGGAAGTAAAGCCATGCTTATCATCTATAGCTAAAGCAAAGGTGTTATTATGGTCATCGTATTCTTTTCTTTGATAAGGGCTCTTAAGATATTTATTATCGATTACATCCATCACATTATTATTTTCTACATAATTATGTGTGAACTTAATATTGTCATTAATATTATAATTCCATAAGATACCCTTACTTTCGCCATTTACATAATCATAATGGCGGTAGGAAGTCTTGCCCATAGCAGTATTTTTAATGGTAGTTGTCATATTGGATATCTTACCACGATTCTCTAATGAAGCGGTTGCATTAAATCTGTCTGCACCTACAGATACTGCATAACGCTCACGGCCATAATTGCCGGCAGAAACTTTAACGCTGTTTCTCAAAGTATTTTTAGTGATAATATTAACAACGCCACCAGTAGCCTCAGAGCCGTATAATACGGAACCGCCGCCACGAACTATCTCTATTTTTTCAATCATATCAGACGGAATATCTTCCAAGTTGTATTTTCCGTCCTGGTTCATTGGAACACCGTCAACCATAACGAGAGTACCTTTATCTACGCCACGAATAATAATTTTACTGGTCATAGAACCCATTGCTGCACCATTAGGACCTTGTGCACTTGACATAATGCCCAAAGCGTTTTGCAATACATCATAAGCGGAACCAGCACCACTGTTTTCAATTTTTTCTTTGGTAACTACTTCTACAGCAGCCGGAGTTTTTAAATCTTTAGACTCCATTCTCTGTGCAGTAATAACCATCGGATCAAGAGTGTACTCCTGCAGTTCTTCGGCAAAAGCAGCTGCACTGCTCATCAAGGTACCGGTAATCAACGCCGTCATCAATAAGCCTTTTTTCATCTTCATTTTTCTCATACTCCTATCAAAAATATTTATTGAAAAGCCCTTGCATACCCAGTCTTTCATGGTCATATGCAGCAAGCCTTACAATCGGCAAAAAATATTTGTATATCAACTCATCTAGATAACATTATATCTTATTTTAAAGTATATAGCTACTTTATAGACAAGATTTTCATGAAAATTTTTGCAAGTAAAAATCACCGCCAGATTCGTCTTCAATCATAGCGGTGATCGCTGTTTTTATCAGTTTGTATCCCTAGGCACTCATTTTAGCAGCCAGCGCACGTACTTCCTTCACCGAAAGCTTAGAGTAACTTAACAACCTTATCTATGCATTCATTATCGGCTAGCATCTCTTTAGCTAAACTGATGCGCGCTTCCTTTTGCGCTTTAGCAACTTTAGCTTCATATTTTTTCGCCATTTTTTCCAAAGCTTCTTTTTCACGCTTTGCTATAAGCTTTTCCATTACATCGCCCATTTTATCCAAGCCCTCCTTCTCTTCTTTAAAGTATCTAA
>ULUS01020777.1_pt1 | contig 25767 bp, 25 predicted proteins | sample 1958761 | NCBI WGS metagenome assembly ULUS01 (sample SAMEA4835767, study PRJEB28245) | human gut metagenome | biome: gut microbiome; material: fecal sample | place: Denmark | collected 2008
GGGGTCGTTGGTTCGAATCCGACAAGAGGCTCAAAAAGAGAACTTTCTTCTAGAAGGTTCTCTTTTTTGTTATTATCATTTTTTATTACTATCCACACCCTCTTCCATCACCCTTCGCTCATTTTTGGGTTACTACCCACTTTTTCCGCCCTAGTACCACTTTCATTTTTTCCTAGGCAGAGAAAAATTCCTACCTAGTTAGGTATGAAATATCCCCTAGGCAGAGAGATATTTTCCACAAACCTGGAAATGACGCTCCACTACCTATACCCTTCATACGATTATATGGCAAAAATCATGACAATCAGGAGAAAGGAAGAATATGCCGAAATCAAAAAATATATAAATTTATCCCTAATATTCCTACTATATGGGGAAAATTGTGTACTTTTGCACGATAATATATATTTGATTAAATGATAGACTTTATAAAGTTAGTACAGACAAGGGCTTTTGCCCGACAAGACGGTGCCATCCTTGGCTCAGTATGGATAGCGAGTTTCGCCCTCACCATGTGGTCGGTTTTTCCACCCCACGCACTATGGGGAGTCTTCGCCAACATCCTGGCACTCAGCACTCCTTTCGTGGTGGCACGACGACTCAAGGCATTCCGCGACGAAGCCTTGGAGGGAAGCATCTCCTTCCGCAGGAGCCTCTTCTACTGTTGGCAAACCTTCTTCAATGCCACACTGCTCCTCACCATCGTGCAGTTTCTCTGGTTTAAGTTCCTCAACACCAGCGTGTTCATCAGCACCCTGATGGAGAGCTACAAGGGGATACTCCAGAGCTATAACCTGACACAGGCGGAGGTGAACACCATCATCGAGGCACTCGCCATGATGAAACCCGTGGGATGGGCTGCCACCTTCATGATCACCGAGATCATCGTGGGCACCGTGCTCAGTCCGCTGATCGCCGCACTGATGAGCAGAAAGCGCGGAAAACAACAATCATTCGTAAATCAACAATAACATACAATGGATATAACAGTAGTTGTACCTCTATATAATGAGGAAGAGTCACTCCCAGAGCTTTACGCCTGGATAGAGCGAGTGATGAAAGCCAACGACTTCAGCTTTGAGGTCATCTTCGTCAACGATGGCTCCACTGACCGTTCATGGGAGGTGATAGAGGAGCTAGCCGAGAAGTCGGAGAACGTGAAGGGCATCAAGTTCCGCCGCAACTATGGCAAGAGCCCTGCCCTCTACTGCGGATTCAAGGAGGCACAGGGCGACGTGGTGATCACCATGGATGCAGACCTCCAGGACTCTCCCGACGAAATACCAGCCCTCTACCAGATGATCAAGAAGGAAGGTTATGACCTCGTGTCCGGCTACAAGCAGAACCGCAAGCAGGGCGACCCACTCTCCAAGACCATCCCTACCAAACTCTTCAATGCCACCGCACGCAAGGTGAGCGGCATACACAACCTCCACGACTTCAACTGTGGTCTGAAGGCGTATCGCCGTGACGTGGTCAAGAACATCGAGGTGTATGGAGAGATGCATCGCTACATCCCATACCTCGCCAAGAACGCCGGCTTCGACAAGATCGGCGAGAAACCCGTACACCACCAGGCACGCAAGTTTGGCAAATCGAAGTTCATGGGCTGGAACCGCTTCGTCAATGGTTATCTCGACCTGATGACCCTCTGGTTTCTGAGCAACTTCGGCAAGAAGCCAATGCACGTGTTCGGATTCCTGGGCAGCGTGGTCTTCTTCATCGCCTTCCTCGCCCTCATCGGCTTGGGCGTTGACAAGCTCATCGACTTGCACAATGGCATCTACGGACACCTCATCACCGACTCGCCATACTTCTTCATCGCCCTCACAGCGATGTTGCTGGGCAGTCAGTTCTTCCTGGCAGGATTCCTCGGCGACCTCATCAGCCGCCAGAACCCTAACCGTAATGATTATCAAATAGAAAAAGAGATAAGATGCGGAAAATAATTCCTATCCTCCTGTTGACCATCCTCACGATGGTGGGATGCTCCACGCTCGACTGTCCGCTCAACAATACCGTCTATACAAAGTATAAGTTGGACGGCACCGTGACGGAGCTTACCGGTTGCACGATGACCGTATCGACCACGAAGCGAGACGGCGAGGACAGCATTCTCATCAACAAGGACGAGAATGTAGATAGCTTCATCCTGCCGATGAGCTACGCCAATTCTGCCGACACCCTATACTTCGAGGTGCAAGACCGCCTGGAGCGAGTGTTCAAGGACACGGTGATCGTCGCCAAGGACAACCAGCCACATTTCGAGTCCATCGACTGCAGCCCGTCTTATTTCCACACCATCACCGGCGTGAAGACGACACAGCATCTCATCGACTCCATAGTCATCAACCATAAAGACGTAAATTTCGATGCAACGAAGACGCATTTCCTCATATATTTCGGCACTCGCGAGTAAGGCGAGCGCGGCTATCCCTACTCGTGCGAGCTTGGCCATCCCTACGAGATACGCCAAGGTGCTGGCGTTGAGCCTACTCCTCTTGGGCGGCTTGGCAAGTCCTGCCCATGCCCAGTCCAAGGCAAAGAAGATGGTGGAACAGCCTGACACCGTGCCTCTCTTCCGCGGCTTGGCGGTAAGCGTGGATGCCATCGGCTTGGGACAGATGGTACTGGGCAGTTACGGTCAGTACGAGGCAGCCTTGCGCATCAATCTGAAAGACAAGTACTTTCCTGTGCTCGAACTGGGTTATGGCAAGGCGGATGCCACCGACGATGGCACCAACCTGCACTACAAGACCAGTGCGCCATACGCTCGTATCGGTGTCGATTGGAATCTCTTGCGCAACAAGCACGACATCTATCGCCTCTATGGTGGTGTGCGCTACGCCTTCACCACCTACAAGTATGATGTAGAGGGTCCCGACATCACCGACCCTATCTGGGGAACCACCACTCCCTACTCTGCCAAGGATGTATCCTGCAACTGTCACTGGTTGGAGGGTTGCTTCGGCATCGACGTGAAGATATGGGGACCTATCCGAATGGGATGGAGCGTGAGATACAAGCGACGCATCGCCCACAAGGAAGGCGACATCGGCAAGGCTTGGTATGCGCCAGGCTTCGGCAAGCAAGGAAGTTCACGCCTCGGCGGAACCTTCAACATCGGGTATGAGTTCTAAGCAAATTAACTTCTCTTAAATTCCCATTAACCCCCAAACAAAGCCCCATGAACAAGAAAAAGCTTCTCTGGCAACTGCCGTTTCTCCTAGTCTTGGTACTCGGCACCATTTATGTCATTCGCCAGCAACACGTTACACCATATCAGCACGACGAGGGTTTCGTCTTCGGAACCATCTATCACATCACCTACCAGAGCGATGAGAACTACCAGAAAGAAATAGAGGCGGAGCTGCAGAAGGTAGATAACTCGCTCTCGCCTTTCAACAATACTTCCATCATCTCCCGCATCAACCGCAACGAGGAGGTGAAGGTCAACGATATGTTCCAGGAAGTGTTCGACCTGGCTGAAGACATATCGCAGGAGACCGATGGTGCCTTCGACATCACCGTAGCCCCGATGGTGAATGCCTGGGGATTCGGTTTCAAGCAGGGCAAGATGCCTAGCAAGGAAGCCGTAGATAGCCTGAAAGCCATCGTGGGCTTCCACAAGGTGAAACTCGTGGATGGACACGTGAAGAAGGAGAATCCTAACACCATGCTCGACTGCTCTGCCATCGCCAAGGGATATGGCAGTGATGTGGTGGCTCGATTCCTCAAGAAGAAAGGCATCGAGAACTTCATGGTGGAGATCGGTGGCGAGGTGGTGACCCATGGCAACAGCGACAAGCGTGTGCCATGGCGCATCGGTGTCAACAAGCCTACCGATGACTCCCTCAACAACAGCACCGAACTACAGACCGTGCTCAACGTCACCGACAAGGCGATGGCGACGAGCGGCAACTATCGCAACTTCTATTATAAGAACGGCAAGAAGTATGCCCATACCATCGACCCAAAGACCGGTTATCCTGTGCAGCACAACATCCTGTCAGCCACGGTGATAGCCAACACTTGCGCCACAGCCGACGCCTACGCCACCTCATTCATGGTGTTGGGTCTTGATGGAGCGCAGAAGATACTTGCCAAGCATCCCGACCTCCTCGCCTACCTCATCTACTCGGATGCGAAAGGCAAGAACCAGGTTTGGTATTCGCCTTCGATGAAGAAGATTCTGGCACAGTAGAGCCAATCCGTAAAGTATTTTTTACTCCTCGACATGGCAGACAACAGTTTATACGATATCCTCCTTTCCCTGCCCCTCTTCCTCGGCATGAGCCGCAACGACTTGCACGAGGCGGCAGGCAAGGCGAGGTTTGACTTTCAGAAAATCGCTGAGGGTCAGACCATCGTCGAAGAGGGCGAACGCTGCCTGTCGCTCTACTTCCTGCTCACGGGCGACATCCAAGTGGTGACCGAAGCTGACGACCATGGCTACAGCATCGAGGAGGACATCAGTGCGCCTGAGATATTCCAGGCAGAGACCATCTTCGGACTCAACCAGCGGTTCACCCACACCTACATCGCCAAGACCGACTGTAGCATCATGCGCCTCGAAAAGCAAGAGATACTCAAGCTCTCCGGACTCTTCCAAATCTTCCGCATCAACTTCATCAACCTCATCTCGGCGCAATCGCAAAAACTGAGCCGCCACCTGCTCCGTGTTCCCCCTAAGTCGTTGGAGGAGCGCATCATACGCTTCTTCGAGTTCCATTGTCTTCGACTCGGAGGCGAGAAGATTATCCGTGTCAAGATGAAGAGGATAGCGGAGGAAGTGAACGACAGCCGACTCGATGTCTCCAGAGCGCTCAACCACCTGCAGGATGAAGGTTTGCTCCAGCTCCACCGTGAGCGCATCACCATTCCGGCTTTGGAAAAGTTACTGAAGAGGGAATTTATGGGAACTTCCCTTTAAATTCCCTTAACTTCCCACTTGCGAAAGTAATATTAGTTAAAAACCACCCGTAACCTTCTCTATTCACGGCTTTTTTTGCTAACTTTGCAGCTAAAAATTAAACAAAGTTAGTATGCTTGACGAAAAGAACATAGAGAAACGTATCAACCCATTTTTTGAACCCTACCAGACACCGCACGACACGGTGCCATTCACTCGTATCCGTTTGGAGGATTACGAGGAGGCTTTCATGGAGGGAATCCGCCGAGATGACGAGGCGACAGACAAGTTGGTCAACGACCCAGCAGAACCTACATTCGAGAACACCATCGCTCGTGTTGACACCGACAAGGGTGAGCATTATTACGACTTGCTCAGCCGTGTATCCAACGTGTTCTCCTGCATGATGAGTGCAGAGACCTGCGATGAGTTGGAGGCGTTGGCACAGAAGATGAGTCCGATATTGACCAAGCATGCCAATGACATCACGCTCAACAAGCGACTCTTCGAGCGCATCAAGTTCGTGCACGACCATCCCAACCGTGAGTTGACCGCCGAGGAGCAGATGCTTCTCGATACCAGCTACGACGGATTCGTACGCAGCGGTGCCCTGCTCGACGAGGCAGGCAAGGAGAAGTTGCGCAAGTTGACCGAGGAGGCAAGCATGCTCACCCTCCAGTTCTCACAGAACCTCTTGAAGGAGAACAAGGCTTACACCCTCCACATCACCGACAAGGCACAGCTCGACGGACTCCCTGAGACCGCCATCGCCGCTGCCGCACAGAACGCCAAGGAGAAGGAGCAAGAGGGATGGGTGTTCACGCTCGACTACCCTAGCTACTCCCCATTCATGACCTACTCCACCCAGCGTGAACTGCGCAAGGAGATGTATATGGCACGCAACACGGAGTGCATCCACGACAATGATTCCAACAACCTGGAGATATGCAAGCGACTCGTCAACCTGCGTCGTGAGCTAGCCCAGTTGCTCGGTTTCGATACCTACGCCGACTACGTGCTGAAGCATCGTATGGCTACGAATATCGACAACGTATATCAACTCTTGAACGACCTCATCGCCGCCTACAAGCCGACCGCCGTGAAGGAGGTGGCTGAGATAGAGGCACTTGCCAAGAAACTGGAGGGCGACGACTTCGACATCAAGCCATGGGACTTCAGTTACTACTCCCATAAGTTACAGATGGAGAAGTTCAACCTCGATGCCGAGATGCTCCGCCCTTACTTCCAGTTGGACAAGGTGATCGATGGCGTGTTCGGACTTGCCAACAAGCTCTACGGCATCACCTTCAAGGAGAACAAGGACATCCCAGTATATCACCCAGACGTGAAGGCATACGAGGTGTTCGACAAGGATGGCAGTTATCTCGCCGTCTTCTACGCCGACTTCTTCCCTCGCAAGGGTAAGCAGGGAGGAGCTTGGATGACAGAGTTCCAGGGACAGTGGATCGACCACAAGGGCAACAATGTGCGCCCTCATGTGAGTGTAGTGATGAACTTCACCAAACCTACCGAGGAGAAGCCAGCCCTCTTGACCTTGGGCGAGGTAGAGACCTTCCTCCACGAGTTTGGACACAGCCTGCACGGCATGTTCGCCAACACCCGCTTCGAGAGTCTCTCTGGCACCAACGTATGGTGGGACTTCGTGGAGTTGCCATCCCAGTTTATGGAGAACTATGCGGTGGAGAAGGACTTCCTCCGCACCTTCGCCTTCCATTACCAGACGGCCGAGCCATTGCCAGACGAGCTGATAGAGCGCATCGTGAAGAGCCGCAACTTCATGGCAGCCTACGCTTGCTTGCGCCAGGTAAGTTTCGGTCTCCTCGACATGGCGTACTACACGAAGAAGGACGAGTTCACCGACGACATCATCCCATTCGAGAAGAAGGCATGGGAGAAGGCGATCGTGATGCCACAGTTGCCAAACACCTGTATGACGGTGCAGTTCTCGCATATCATGGCAGGCGGTTATGCCGCTGGCTACTATAGTTATAAGTGGGCAGAGGTGCTCGATGCCGATGCCTTCAGTGTCTTCAAGAAGAATGGCATCTTCGACCAGGCTACCGCCCAGAGCTTCCGTGACAACATCTTGTCGAAGGGTGGCACAGAGCATCCGATGACGCTCTACAAGCGATTCCGTGGGCAGGAGCCAACTATCGATGCTCTGCTAGAGCGCAATGAAGTGAAGAGAGAAGAGTGAAGAGTGAAGAATTCATTAGCATAGAAGGTGTAAGCCCATTTATTATTTATTCATTATAATATATAATTTAATCCGATGGATGATAAGCAGACCAAGCTCGACTTGCGATACCTTCGTATGGCTCGCATTTGGGCAGAAAACAGTTATTGCAAGCGCCGACAAGTAGGTGCTTTGGTGGTCAAGGACAAGATGATCATCAGCGATGGATACAACGGAACCCCCAGCGGCTTCGAGAATGTCTGTGAGGAGAACGATGTGACCAAACCCTACGTGCTCCATGCCGAGGCAAACGCCATCACCAAGTTGGCGCGCAGCAGCAACAACAGCGATGGCAGTACCCTCTACGTCACCGCCTCCCCTTGCATCGAATGTGCCAAGCTCATCATCCAGGCGGGCATCAAGCGTGTGGTCTATGCAGAGAAATACCGACTCAATGAAGGCATCGAACTGCTGGAGAGAGCCGGCATCAAGGTGGAATATCTCAATCCAGATGAAAGAAATTTAAACGTTAGTAAACATGAGTAGTAACAAGAATAAGTCAAACCGATTCATGCCCATCATCATGGCAATCTGCGTCGTGGTGGGTATCTTCCTCGGTTCGTTTTTCTCGAATCACTTTTCGGGAAACCGACTCAACATTGTCAATAGCGGAAGCAACCGTCTCAACAACTTGCTTCACCTCATTGACGACCAATATGTCGATGCTGTCAACATCGACTCGCTGGTAGATAAGGCGATACCGCTCATCCTCGCCGAACTCGACCCTCACTCGGTCTATATCAGCGCCAAGGATGCAGCCGCAGCCACCGACGACCTCAAGGGTTCGTTCTCTGGCGTGGGCGTGGAGTTCGTCATCCGTGACGACACCATCCACATCCAGAACGTCATCCAGAATGGTCCTGCCGAGAAAGCCGGACTCCTGGCAGGCGACAAGATTGTTGCCGTGGATGGCAAACCTTTCGTGGGCAAGATCGTGACCAACCAGGAGGCGATGCGCCGACTGAAGGGTCCGAAGGACACCAAGGTGAAGATAGGCGTCGTGAGATATGGCAGCAAGAAGGTACAAACCTTCACCGTCACCCGTGGCGAGATTCCTACCAAGAGCGTCACCGCATCCTATATGTTGGATGACGAGACAGGATATATCCGCATCAAGAACTTCGGTGAGAACACCTACCCTGAGATGCTCATCGCCCTGGCGAAGCTCTCACAGGAGGGATTCAAGAACCTCTGCATCGACCTGCGTGACAACTCCGGTGGTTACCTCTCGGCAGCGGTGAGCATGGCAAACGAGTTCTTGCCAGACAAGAAGTTGATCGTCTATACCCAGGGACGCAAGTCTCCTCGCCACGACTATCTCAGCGATGGCAAGGGTTCTTATCAGAAGATACCATTGGTAGTGCTCATCAATGAGGGTTCAGCCTCATCGGCAGAGATCTTCGCCGGTGCGATGCAGGACAACGACCGCGCCACCATCATCGGTCGCCGCTCGTTTGGCAAGGGATTGGTACAACAGCAGTTGGAGTTCCCAGACCACAGCCTCATCCGTCTCACCATCGCACGCTACTACACCCCATCGGGTCGTTGCATCCAGAAGCCTTACACCATGGGCGACGACAAGGACTATGAGCAAGACCTCCTGACCCGTTATCAGCACGGCGAGTTCTTCTCACAAGACAGCATCAAGCACACCGGTCCTGCCTACCATACAGGCTTAGGACGTGTGGTATATGGTGGTGGCGGCATCACGCCAGACATCTTCGTGCCAGAAGATACCCTCGGCATGACCTCTTACTTCAAGGAGGCAAGTATGAGCGGTCTCATCCTCCAGTATGCGTTCAGCTACACCGACGACAACCGTCTGAAACTGAACAACTTCAAGGAGATGATGGAGATGTCAGACTACCTGAACAAGCAGAACTTGGTGGAACAGTTTGCCACCTATGCCGACAAGCATGGCTTGCAGCGCCGCAACTTGCTCATCAAGAAATCGCATAAGCTCTTGGAGCGAAGCCTCAATGGTCGTATCATCTACAATATGCTCAATGAGCAGGCGTGGACGGAGTACATCAACCAAGATGACCCAGTGATTCGCCATACCTTGGAGGTCTTCCACAACAACGCCGCCTTCCCTAAGAAGCCTGCGGCAGTTGCGAAGAAGCCGCTCACAAAAAAGAAGAAGAAGTAACTTCTAGCACATTAGGAAAGCTTAGAAAGCAATATGGACAAGCAAGAACTCAGAAAAGAGATTCGCAATAGAAAGCGACAGTTCTCCCAAGACCAACTTGGGGAGCTGTCGCTTTCCGCTATTTCGAAGCTTCGGAAACATCCGAAGGTGATGGCAGCCCACACCCTCCTCCTCTACTATTCCCTGCCCGACGAGGTGAACACCCACGAGTGGATAGACGAGTTAGTGGCAGAGGGGAAACGAGTCCTCCTGCCAGTGGTGGTCAATGACAAAGACATGGTGATCAGGGAATACACCGGCAAGCACGACCTTGCCGAAGGTAGTTTTCACATCATGGAGCCTATCGGCAAGCTCTTCCCTGTAGAGAAATATCCGGAGATAGAAGTCGCCATCATCCCCGGCATGAGTTTCGATGATACTGGTCATCGGCTCGGAAGAGGCAAGGGGTATTACGACCGCTTCCTCACCAAGCTTCGGGGTATGGAGGGAAATCATTGTGAACGAAAGGAGGCTGATGGCACGGAAGTATATAAAATAGGTATCTGCTTCGGCTTTCAAAAGCTCCAGGAGATACCATTCGAAAACCACGACATTCTGGTGGATGAAGTGACAACTAACTAAACTTTTGCAGGCGAAGAAGTTAAAGGAATTACTAGTAGAACTTAATGTCAAAGATGACTTGTCCCCCCGCCTTTTCATTCAATCGCTTGACAAGGAGGCTACGCCCCATCATCAAGTCGGCACGGAGGGCAGGACTCAACACCTTGACAAAGAGCGTCTGGTTCTTGATAAAACGCTCATCCGTATATTGGGCAATGGGCTTCCCCACCACCTCATCCCATGCCGACAACAATCGTTGCTGCTGCAAGGGAGTCTCCAGTCCCTCATGACGCAATATCTGAGGGAGCAGTTCCTGTATCGATCTTACTTTTCTTCTAAACACGAGAATAAAGGTAATATTTATAATTTATCATTTAATATTTATCATTTATCATCTTCACCTCCCCTTCTTCTACCGTGAAGATGCGATAATCGCCACTAGTACGGGAGAGGATGCGGTCGAGATGGTCACGGTTGGTATCGGTGATGAAAATCTGACCGAAGTTGTCGCCCGACACCAACTGCACGATTGCCTCCACTCGCTGGGCATCCAACTTGTCAAAGATGTCATCCAAGAGGAGCAACGGCGTGGTGTTCGACACCGTACGGCGAAGGAAATCAAACTGCGCCAACTTCAATGCGAGCACAAACGTCTTGTTCTGTCCCTGACTTCCCTCACGCTTCATCTGATAGTCGCCTATCAACATCTCCAGGTCATCCCTATGCACACCATGCAGCGAGTAGCCCACGGCACGATCCTTGAACCGGTCTCGCTGAATCACATCCAGCAGCGCACCTCTCTGACAATGAGACACATACTTCAACTGCACCTCCTCACGATTGCCCGAAATATGCTGGTAGATGCGCTGGAACACAGGCAAGAGTTCCTTCACGAAGGCATCACGCTTCTGGTAGAGGAGTTCGCCATTGCGAGCCATCTCCCCCTCCCAGATTTCCATCAAGGCAAGGTCGGGTTCCTCCTCCATCTTCAGGAGAGCGTTGCGCTGCTGCAAAGCCTTGTTGTAGTTGGCGAGTGCCTCGATGTAGGAATGGTCGTACTGCGAGATGACCACGTCCATCAGTTTTCTTCGCTCTTCGCTTCCGCCATCGATGAGCGAAGTATCTGAGGGAGAGACAAATATGAGAGGGATGAGACCGATGTGCTGAGACAGTCGCTTGTACTCCTTCTTGTTGCGCTTGAAGTGCTTCTTGGTGCCACGCTTCATGCCACAATAGATGTTGTCGATGTCTCCATTGTCGTTACGATAGTTGCCCTCCAGCATGAAGAACTCCTCGCCATGGGTGATTACCTGCGAGTCGATGGGATTGAAGGCACTCCGGCAGAACGAGAGATAATAGATGGCATCAAGGAAATTGGTCTTACCCACCCCATTATGGCCGATAAGACAGTTGATCTTGGGCGACAACTCCAGGTTGCAAGCCTTGATGTTTTTATAGTTGATGATGGAAATATTCTCTAAAATCATACGGTAAACGTAGCTTTTGGACTGCAAAGTTAGCAGAAAAAGTGCAAAAAACGAAAAAAGTGGGCAAGAAATTTCAATATGTGAATAAAATTGCGTATTTTTGCAGCCTAAAGTGTAGCTATGCGTCAACGCAAAAGCTGCCCCAAGCAAGAATAATAAAAAACAAAACATAAAAATGGCAAACATCAACGTACAGGCTCCAGAAAGCGAGAGCCTTAACATTCGTGAGGCATTCTTCTTGAAGAACAAGAAGATCATCCTCGGCGCAGTAGCCGCCATCATCGTGGTTATTGCAGGTATTTTCGTTTACAACACCCAGATTTCCGGTCCTCGTGAGGACAAGGCAAGCACTATGTTGGGCAAAGGTCAGACATACTTCAACAACGAGATGTTCGACCAGGCGCTCAATGGTGATGGCGCAGGCTACATCGGTTTCGCCAAGATTGCCAGCGAGTATGGCAGCACAGATGCTGGTAACCTCGCCAACCTCTATGCCGGTCTTTGCTATGCCAACCTCGGCAAGTGGGCTGAGGCAGAGAAGAGCCTCGACGCTTTCTCCAGCAAGGGCGACCAGATGATTTCACCTGCCGCAGAGGCAGCTCTCGGCGATGCTTACGCTCACCTCAACAAGTTGGACGATGCTGTCAGCGCCTTCAAGAAGGCTGCAAGCATGGCAGACAGCAAGGCTGATGACGACACCAACAACAGTCTCTCTCCTGTATTCCTCATCAAGGCTGGTGAGATCTTGGAGAGCCAGAACAAGAAGGCTGACGCATTGAGCATCTACCAGGATGTCAAGAAGAAGTACGTCAACTCTATGCTCGTACAGAGCGGCGAGATCGACAAGTACATCGAAAGAGCTTCCAACTAATCACGCATCTATACATTATTGATATATATGGCTACAGCACTTCATAATTTGTCAGACTACGATTTCTCGAAGGTCCCTGATGCCAGCAACATGTGCTTCGGCATTGTCGTGGCAGAATGGAACCCAGAGATTACGGGTGCCTTGCTCGACGGAGCTGTCAAGACACTGGAGAAGCATGGTGCGCTCACAGAGAACATCCACGTGAAGACCGTACCGGGAAGCTTCGAACTCGTATATGGCGCACACCAAATGGTACTCAACGGTGGATATGACGCTGTCATCATCCTCGGTTGCGTGATCCGTGGCGAGACCCCTCACTTCGACTATATCTGTCAGGGTGTCACATACGGCATCGCCCGCCTCAACGCTACCCAAGAGATACCAGTCATCTATGGTTTGCTCACCACCAACGACTTGCAGCAGGCTAAGGACCGCTGCGGTGGCAAACTGGGCAACAAGGGCGATGAATGTGCCATTGATGCCATCAAGATGGCGAAGTTCTAAGACACAAGCCTTGCTTCGTTGCACGAAACTAAAAGTCGCACGAAGCTAAAAGATATGAAAAAAGCTCATCCGGTGCTATCGGATGAGCTTTTTTCGTACCCCTTTTTATTCTTTATTATTTATCATTTATTATTTAATTAAACTCCCTCTTCCTCTTCTTCTTGAGTATCATCGGAAGCGGTATCGAGCTGCGAGTCTTTCCCCATGGAGACGGCTCCCATGCGAGAGATCTTCACCTTCAGAGGCACATACTCATCGCTGGTAATGTCGGGAGAGCCCACGCTAGCCGCAAAACTGAGGTTGTCGCCATCCGCCTCGACGAAGACGATGCCCAACAGCGCGCCCTCCTCCTTGGTATGGGTATCGAGATAGCCTGTGAAGTCGGATTTCAAGAAGGTGCGATTGAAGAACTCCGTGCCGTCCTTGCGAAGGATGCGCACGGTGATTTTATTGTCGTAGTATTTGGTGTTGTCGTCACCCTGCGCCAGTGGCAAACTGCTGTCAGCCTCTCTCTTCACCACCACCTTGTAGGTCGTGCCGAGCCACTCCACGTCACGAGCTTGTTCATACTCGCTCATCTTCTGGGTCTTCTTAGGCTTAGGAGCCTGAGGCTTAGGAGCGATGATGACATCACTCTTCTTTTTCTCACTGCAAGAGGTGAAAGAGCCACCGATGAGTGCGGCGAGAAACAAAGGAATCATTCTTTTCATTCTGTTGTATTTATGAATTGATGCTACAAAGGTATGAAAAAAATGGCAAACCAACAAATAATTAATGAATAATAAATGATAAATGATAAATCACAAATGCAAGCAACAAAAAAAGCACCCTCTTTCACAAGAGAGCGCTTCCATACCTTTTTACTAACTAAAAACCTATTGTTCTCACACGATATTATAAAAGTTCAGTTTATGAATTCTAATCATTATATAAGACGGAGAAAATCGCAATAAGTTTAATCTGGAGACGAAAAAATACACGAGTTTAACATCAGGTAACACTTCAATCCCTCGTATTAACGTTTATATACTAATTACATACTTTACCCCGGTTCCCCCAGATAATCTACAATGCACTTCACCATTCTCGGTGTGAAGAATTGGCTGCCCTTACGATACCCCATCCTCTGGATGTTCTGCCACAAGGGTACACATTGCTGAATCCACGCCATCAGGTGACGACGCGCCACCGACTTGTCGATGGCATCAGGGAAATAAAGTTGGGCTAATTCCAACTTGCTATACATTCTCTGAGGGATGTCATTGGAGTTCTGTCCCTGGGTGAAGCCAGGGACAGATGATGAAGAAATGCTTGCTGGTATATTCATGATTGCCAATGATTTAGAGGAGGCTCCGAGAACCCCGATTGTTGATTACGCCAGCAATGATAATGCAAGCGAATGCAATGAAAGCTTGCTTTCAAATTGCTGAGCGCAGCTTATTTTATGCAAAGGTATAAAAAAAGTGCGACCCACGGCCGCACTTTTTCTTTTATTCGAGATTTTCTCGCTATATATAACCTAGCGAGTTTCATCCCCCACGTTACTCTTTCTCCAGCAGTCCCTGCAAGAGGTAAGCATTGAAGCAAGGACAACTCTTCTGCACACCCGGCAAGTCTCGATGTCCCACGATCTTCTTGATGCTTGGGTACTCCTGGTGAAGACGAAGTATCAACTCCTTCATCGCCTGCTTCTGCTCAGGAGTGCGAGTATCGGCGATGCAACCGTTCTCGTTGAGTCCTCCCTCATAGCAGATGCCAATGGAATGGGCGTTGTAGCCTCTGGCGTGAGCACCCATCCGCTCTATCGGGCGACAAGGATGAACCACACCGTCGAGGGTGATGTAGAAGTGATACCCGATGTCACGCCAACCATTTACTGCCACATGGTCGTGGCGAAGTTGCTCCAGGGTGTAACGGCGATTGCTGCGAGTAGCACTGCAATGCACCACGATCATATCAATCATTCTCATGTCGCTCGCCCTCCTATCTACTACACGAAGAGATACCTAATGCGCCGAGCACGGCGGTCATCACTGTCACTACGAACTTCAAAATCTCACTCCAAGTCTGTTTGGTCTTTTCTGTCATTGTCATTCCTTTCTTTTATAAGATTAATATTCCTTGACGTTTTCGTCGCCGGTGTCGCTAGAGCTTCCACCAGTCTGAGAGCCAGAGCCAGTCTGTGAGCCTCCAGTCTGAGAACCACTTCCGGTGTTGTCCTTGCCGCCTTCTCCTGCCGCAGCATTGTTCTTCTTGCTAGCCGCAGCCTTCGCCTCAGCGATGTCCACCGTAGTAGCACCCGTCTTCTCCGCCTTGAGGGCAGCCTTCTGAACGAGGCGGGATGCCACAGGGGTGAACTCCATCTGGTTGAACATATCCGACAAGTCATCGCCTGGTACAAACTGGATGCGCACGCCCTTGATATTGTCGGAAGTAAAGTCACTGGCGGTATCCGTTCCATCGCTCATCAACTGCAAGCGGAACTTGCCCAACTCTCCGAACTCCACCTGGTTGCCTCGTTGCAACTCCATCACCAAGTTCTCCACGCTACTGATGGCACTGCGCTCACATCCGCTCTCGACACGGTGGTCTGCGAAGCGATCAACTGCGAGAACTTCTTCAAGGAAGTGGTCTCATTCACCTGAGCATGGGCATAGACCTTCTCATAAGCCTTGCCATTCAACTTAGTGTTCATTTTTGCCAAACTGTACTTTACTGCCATAATTGATAAATGTTTAAATGAATAAGAGAGAAAGCAGACTACCCATCTGCGCCATCGACGAGTATATCAGCCATCTCGCATCCGTGTTTCGGATTGCATTTGCAAAGATAACACATTGGGCAATGGTCATTCGTCCACTTTGGTACAGTTCGGTTCACTTTGGTCCCGTTTAGTTCACTTTGGTTCGCCTTTGCTCACTTTTGCACCGTATCGTTCACTTCTGCACACTTCTGTCCACTTTCGTCCGAATTGCCCCAATTCAATCCATATCATCTGGTATTCTCAGGAGTAAATAGAAAGATAAAGAAAGATAAAGAAAGATATTCCTAGGAGTGTAAGTCGATGCGACTAGGAGTGTAAGCCGATGCGACTAGGAGTGTACTGTATAGGGTTATAAGCAGCGAGAATCGACCTCCGAAAAACCTTCCAAGGTTATATACAGCGAGAGAGAGAGTTACAACCATAACCATCTACCCATCAGACGTTTACAGCAGAAATTTTCAAAAACTATAATACCATATAGATTATATATACATACTATATCTTTTATACAATACGTAATACGTGCGTGTGCGCGCGAGGATTTTTTCTTTTTTTTCTTCGAAAAATGTTTGGAAGTCTGTGCAAAAAAGTGTAACTTTGCAGCCGTATGATGATTATATCATACAAACATAAGTTTAACAAATTAAAAGTAATACAACAATGAAGGCGAAAACTTGCCAAGCAAACAATGGAGGAAAGAGTATGATAACTGTAGTAAACCCTATTTACGACTGCGTGTTCAAATACCTCATGGAGGATGAGCGTATCGCCAAGACTTTGCTCACAGCCTTACTGAAGAAAGAGGTGGTGAGCGTGGAAATGCGACGCCATGAGCATACCAACACCACTCGCAACAACATTAGCATGTTTCGTATCGACTTCGCCGCTCGTGTAAAGGACGAGAATGGCGAGGAGAAGCTAATGCTCATTGAGCTTCAGAAAACATGGGTGGAAACAGAGATGCTTCGTTTCCGCCGATACCTTGCCGCACAATACAACGCACAGGAGAACATGCTGAAAGTTGAGAAGGGCGAGCGACAGTTTGCCATTCCGATGGTAGCCATTTACTTGCTGGGGCATCGTGTGGGTAACCTTAAAGCTCCCGTAATCTACGTGAATCACGATGCATTCAACTATGACGGCAAAAAGGTGGAGAAAGGAATGGAAGACCCATTTATCGGAAGCCTCGTGCATGACAGCATCATCGTACAGTTGCCTCTCTTGAAGGGTAAGGTTCAGAACCACTTGGAGAAGGTATTGAGCGTGTTCGACCAAATCAACCGCCAACCTGGTGACAAGAAGTACATCAACCTAGACGAGAGCAAGTATGAGGGTGACGAGGAGATGATGCGTATTATCCAGCGCCTCACCGCAGCCACTGTGACGGCAGATGTGAGAGAAGAGATGCTAGTGGAAGACGAGTACTTCTCTGCCATCGAGAATCGTGACACGGAACTGATGGAGCAAAGGAAACTCCTTGAGAAGAAGGACAACGAAATCGCTGAAAACAAGGAGCAACTCGCCAAGAAGGACAATGAGATTGCACAAAAGGACAGCAACCTCATTACTGCCGCCAAATATATGTTGGAGTGCGAACTTCCTATCTCAAAAATCATGCAAGCCACAGGCTTGACCGATGAACAGATTAACAGTTTGAAGAACAATGCCTAACCCAATATGTTAGGTAATACATCAATCATCCAGCAAGGGAACCAAGCACTTTCGCCCCATGTATCTCCCATCAAAAGGAGGTACATGGGGCGAAATCATTGTATATTATGCTACTTTTATGCAAGAATCACACAAAATGAAAGAAATATCGAGGAAAAGTGAAAATAATGTCGAATAAATTTGGATAGAACAATAATAATACTTCTTCGCCTTCGACAAGGGCGTAACCACCATCGACCTCAATGCCATGGACAAAATGCACAGCGTGGCAACTCGAAAGATGTACGTACTCCTGCACTGTTGGGCAGCACGTGGCTACACCTCCATCTCGCCCACCAGTCTGATGTTGCTATTGAAGGGCAGAGAAGCCTACCAGTACTTCGGCGACCTGGAAGCCAAGCAGCTCCTCACCGCCCAACAAGAGTTGAAGTCGCTCTTCGACAAGGGCATCATCGACGAGTACTTCACCTACAAGCCCTTCTACCAAGCCCACATCAAGAAGGCTATGCCCGACCACATCTCCTTCACCCTGCACAACAGAAAATACGTGGAGCCTACCGAGGAGATGCTGGCTCAACAAGCCTACTGGCAACTGCAACTGAAGGTGAAACTCATCTACACCTATGGCGTGGAGGAGAAGACCGCCATCGACCTGAGCTTGCACATGCGCACCGACTACGTGGGCGAGTTGCACGACTGGTTCTTGCACAAAGACTACTTCATCGCCCAGCAGATACTGCACCACAAGCCGATGAACAAGGCTGCTTATATCGTGGGCGGACTGAGAGGTTTCTTCCATGACAAAGAGACCTCCAGGGGCAATCACTTCTAACGTTCCATTCTCCACAAAACAAACCTACAGACAGAGAAGAACACTAGCTGCGACAAGAAAGCAAGCAAAAAGTAAGCAAAAGTTTTGGTTTTTCCGACAAAATGATGTACCTTTGCAGCCAAAACGAGACAATTCGCATGAAAAAGGTATTATTTATCATATTATCTGCCATGGTTTTCACCTTTTCCTCCTGTTCTCAGAAGAAGACAGAGGAAAAGGCGAAAGTCATCGACACGATTCCGATGATGGTGATGCAGATACAGAAATGCAGCCGCCTCTACACTGCCGAAGTTCATGTTCACAAGATTGTGACGCACGATGACCAACTGAAGTTGAAAGGTTCGTTCTTGAAGAAAGCTTTCAACATCGAGGTGCCAGGCTCCAATCGCAAGGTGGCCATCCCCATGGACGCCACGCTCAAGGCATACGTTGACTTCAAGGACTTCTCCCAGAAGAACGTAAGTCGCAAGGGCGACAAGATAGAAATCATACTCCCCGACCCCAAGGTGATGCTCACGAGCAGCAAGATAGACCACGACGGCGTGAAGCAATACGTGGCGTTCACCCGCCGCAACTTCTCCGATGCCGAACTATCGCAATATGAGCAGCAAGGCAGGGAGGGCATCATCCGTGACATCCCCAACATGGACATCCTGGAGACGGCTCGACAGAGTGCCGCCAACACCCTCATCCCAATGCTCAAGGACTTGGGATTCAAGGAGGAGAACATCAAGATTACCTTCCGCAAGAAATTCACGGTGGAGGATCTGAAGACCATCATGCAAGTGAAGAACTAAGAGTGAAGAATTCATTTGATTTGGAAAATGAGAAAGTTTGAGATTATCATCATATTGACCTTGGTTGTCATCATCGGTGGAGGACTCTACTGGTGGAACAAGGACAACTCGCTCGAAGCTGGTAGCGTGGGCGAGACCACCCTATCGCCTACCCAGGTGAAATCCATTGAGGCTATCGGACAGTGGGAGTTCCTCTCCATCAACGATGAGGAACTCGTTGATACCACCCGTCATGGCTTCTTCGGCGACGACCACCTGGTGCGCATCTACTACGGCACACTGCGCCTCGGCATCGACATGAGAGACGTGAAGGAGGGATGGCTGAAAGCTGACAAGGATAGCATCACCTGCACCCTGCCCGACATCAAGCTACTCGACAACAACTTCATCGACGAGGCGAAGACCCAGTCGTTCTACGAGGACGGCAAGTGGACTGGCAAGGATCGGCAAGCGATGTACTACCGTGCCTACGACAACATGAAGCGCCGATGCCTCACCCCTGCCAACATCGCTACGGCAGAGGAGAACGCCAAGCAGCAGTTTCGGGAGATGCTGGGAGCCATGGGATTCAACAAAGTGGGATTTAACTAGAATAATATAAAGAGAGATTATTATGGATGCAGTCAACGATTTTTTCACAGCGTTTAGTTCATTCCTCTGGGGATGGCCAATGATTATACTCTTGTTGGGAACTCATATCTTCCTGACCATCCGCTTGCGCTTTCCGCAACGGAAGATATTCAAGGCCATCAAACTCTCGGTGAAAAGGGACAAAGATGCCACGGGCGACGTATCGCAGTTTGGTGCCCTTGCCACAGCCCTCGCCGCCACCATCGGCACGGGCAACATCATCGGTGTCGCCACAGCCATCGCCCTCGGTGGTCCGGGAGCCGTGCTCTGGTGCTGGCTCACAGGTGTGTTTGGTATCTCCACCAAATATGCAGAGGGACTGCTTGCCGTGAAATATCGTGTGAAGACTCGCAGGGGCAGAATGCTCGGCGGTCCGATGTATGCCTTGGAGAAGGGACTGGGCTGGAAGTGGCTCGCCATCCTCTTCGCCCTCTTCGCCGCCCTCGCCTCTTTCGGCATCGGAAGTACGGTGCAGGCGAACGCCATCTCCTCGCTCGTGGAAAACCAATATGGCATCTCGCCTTACATCACGGGCACGGTGGTCACCATCCTCGGCGCAGCCGTCATCATCGGTGGCGTGAAGACCATCTCTAAGGTGTGCGGCATGTTAGTGCCTTTCATGGCACTCTTCTATGTGCTCGGTTGCATCTATATCCTCATCGTCAACCATGCTTATCTTTGGCCTGCCATCCAAGTCATCGTTGACTCCGCCTTCACCACGAAGGCAGCGGGCGGCGGTTTCGCCGGCAGCACCCTGATGATGGCAGCACGCTATGGTATCGCACGAGGATTGTTCTCCAATGAGAGCGGTCTCGGTTCCGCCCCTATCGTAGCCGCCGCCGCACAGACCCGCAACCCTGTGCGCCAGGCATTGGTATCATCCACCGGAACCTTCTGGGACACCGTGGTGATCTGTGCCCTGACCGGACTGGTGATTACCTCCAGCATCATCGCCTACCCTGACATCGACTATCACAATGGAGCCGCCCTCACCAAGGCAGCCTTCAGCAAGATACCTTACATCGGTGCGCCTCTGCTCACCTTCGGACTCGCCACCTTCGCCTTCAGCACCACCCTGGGATGGAGCTACTATGGAGAAAGATGCGTGGAGTACCTGAGCGGCAAGAAGTTGATGCTCGGCTACCGTATGCTCTACATCGCCAGCATCTTCCTAGGAAGCGTGATCAGTCTCGGACTGGTCTGGAACATTGCCGACTGCATGAACGCCCTTATGGCAATACCTAACCTCATCTCCCTCCTCTGCCTCAGCGGCATCATCGTGCATGAGACACGAAAGTATCTCTGGCGAGACCGTCTCGACAGGGACATGGAAGAGAATGAGATTGACGAACTGGAAGAAGTGGAGAAGATTCAGCCACAGCTATGCGATGAACCTTCAAAATAAAGAAAAGAAAACCGCCCTTGAAAACGATTGCTTTCAAGGGCGATTTTTATAAGTAGATATAATTACATATTCACTTTGTATTGCAGATGCTTCATTGGGTGACCACCCCAGGTAGCATCATTCACGTACTCGAAACCTAGGCGAGTATAGAGAGCCTCAGCTTTGGGGTTGCCCTTATCGACCAACAAGCCGACAGCTGGCAATCGCAACTCCTTGGCACGCTCGATGGCAGCCTTGAGGAGTTCGGTGGCAAAACCCTTGCCACGGAAGTTCCTCGACACGGCGAGGCTGTCGATATAAAACTCGCCCTCCTGGGTCTCATCCGGCATACCAGAATAGTCCAAGCCAAACTCCACGAGTGCTTCCTCGCAGAATCGGCGACGCAGACGGTGCAAGTCGGCACCATCATATCCTACACAGGCACCCACCAAGATGCCATTCGAGGTGAAGGCAGCCAAGGTATTGCGATAACTATACTGACTATCCTCCATCTCCACCAATCGGGTCATCATACGATGGAAATCTATCAACGTATGCTTGGGTCCTGCAAAGTTTTGACAACATTCGGCGTTCATCGCTTCCATGATGAACGACGCGATGTGGGATGCCAAATCAGGCGTTGCTTTTTCTATCTTTATCTTCATAATGTGTGCAAAGATAAACAAAATAACCAAGACAAAAGAATTTTGCCTTGGTTATTTTTGTTATGAGAGGGAGAATTCTCATTGCTTAACTTCCTCTATCTCCTCGCTTCCTGACTTGAAGAGATAGCCGATACACTGTTGTGCATCCACCTTGAAAGGTTTCCAAGTGAGGCGGCTCCAGTCGATCTTGTCGGTGCTCTGAGCCACTGGCACTTGTGGTATCAAACTGCCATCCTTGACCAAGATGATGCAAGGCAATGGCATGCTGACATTGGCAGAACCCGACTGCGATGCGTAGGCTGCTACCTCGGCGGCTGTAGGAACAGCGATAGTCTGGTAGCCACCCTCATACACCTTGCCACTCTGATAGTCGATCCACTTGCCCTTAGGGAGATAGACGGTGCGCTCGGTGCCTGTCTCCAACAAAGGAGCGACGAGCAACTGCGAACCATACATATATTCATCCTCCACAAGCCATGCACCTGGATCGTGTGGGAACTCCACGAAGAGCGCACGCACCATTGGCAATCCCTTCTCAGAACAATCCTTCGCCTGCGCATAGACGTATGGCATCAACTGATATTTCATCTCGGCATTGGCACGGAAGGCATCCGTGAAGTCCTTGCTAATGAGCCATGGCTCGGTAGGAGGCGCTCCATGCGCACGGGTATGAGAACTGAGGAAGCCAAATGGCAACCAGCGGCGATACAAGTCGTCTGGACTCTGGGTGACGAAGCCACCCATGTCATGGCTCCAGAAAGAGAAGCCACTCAAACCGAAGCTCAAGCCACCACGAAGGTCGCCCAACATGCCCACACTCCCGACCTCATTGGTAGCGGCATCGCCACCCCAATGCAATGGATAACGCTGACTTCCTGCCCAAGCACTTCTAGCCCAAATTACCCCTTCATTGTCAGGAGAATTCGCTTTCACAGCTTCCCACAAAGCTTTATTATAACGCAAAGGATAGAGATTATGCTCATAGAAACCCGTCTTGCCACTGGCATAGAGACCATCGTATGGTGCTGCCTCTCCAAAATCACACTTAATGACACTTACACCTTGTTTAATAAGGTGTGCAATCTTGTCTTGATACCAACCCACGGTCTTAGGGTTGCTGAGGTCGAGCACGGCATCCTCATAGTTCAAGGTGCCATTGGCATTCTTCACAGCCATGCCACCCTCCACGAGTTCGTTGAAGTAGCGGTTCTTAGGGGTGAAGTAAGGCAACTGCCACAGACAGGTATGGAAGCCATCCTTCTTCAGACTCTTCAGCATGCCCACTGGGTCCTTGAAGCGATCCTTGGCAAACTCGTAGTCGCACTGCCAATCAACGCCAAACCATCCGGTATCGAAGTGGATGACATCAGCTGGTATCTTGTTGGCTCTCAACTGGTGTGCTATCTCCAATCCCTCCTTCTGAGAGAAGTAAGAGATGCGGCTCATCCAAGTGCCGAAGGTCCAGAGAGGAAGCATCGGCGACTTGCCTGTCACGTTGGTATATTCATTGAGAATGTCCTTTGGTTCGCCGAAGAAGACGAAGAAGTCCATCGTCTCATCACCCATGAAGAGGCGCTGCGCTCCGATGTAGCTGGCACCGAAATCGGCTGTGGTAGGAGCCGAAGTGTGCATGAAGAAGCCATAGCCACGGTTGGAGAAATAGAAAGGCACTGGCTTGTACATGCCATCGGTCTCAGGTCCCTGTGGATCGACCACGGAGATATTGACCTTCTGTCCCACCTTGTTGAGCGAGGTGAAACTCTCACCACAACCATAGATGCGCTCACCCGGCGAGAGCATGAACACAGGGTTAATGCTTCGGGAGTTGTCGCTACCACGCTTGATGAAGTTGAAAGGAAGCAACTTCACCTGTGTGCTATCGTTGTCGATGATATGACGAGTCTGGGTGAGTATCTTTCCATGGGCATCACGGAGCACCAAGCGGAAAGGATACTTCTGGATTTCCAGCGAGCCGTTCTTGTTCTTGTAGATGATGCTGCGGTCGGAGGCTGTGGTGTTCCATCGTCCTCGACCGATGCGAGCGTTGGCATTGCCTGTATTCTCCGCAATAAACTCAGGGGAGAACATCGGGTCGTTGGCATCGTTCATCTTAGGACGGACAGGCGACGTGAAAAGGGTGACACGCAAGGTGCGGTCGTCTATCTTCTGAATCTTGATACCGAGGTTCGGGTCGTTGTCATACTGGGTATCGGGGAAGTCAAGCATCTGCATTCTCACGGGCCAGTAGCCATTGAGATTGAACGCCTGGCGAGGTGCCAAGCGATAACGCTTCCAGTTGAGCAGTCCCTCGCCCTTGTTGAGGTCGAAACCTGCGATGCTATCGGCGAGGAAGTAGGTGTTTGCCAAGTCGGAGAAGTCGCCCGACATATCCCTAGCCTGGCATTGCAAGTATTCGATGCCATTGTTGGTGTGGAGTTGTGCGTTTGCCGACAGAGCCGCCGCCATCGCACAGAAAGTAATAATTGCTTTTCTCATTGCTATTTAGGTTTTTAAATGCGATAGCAAAAATAAGCAAAATCCCCGAAAGCGACAAGACTTTCGGGGACCAATTATCATCGAGTTAACAAATGATGTATCGTTTTCCTACATTTCATACGGCAGTGATGCCGTTTGCGCCTTTCGCCAAAGCACAGGGGTGATGCCTTCCTCGCGAGAGAACACCTTGGAGAAATAAGACGAGGATGAGAATCCGGAGTGGAGCGCCACCTCCTCCTGCTTCACATTCGGATGAGCAAGCATATATTCCTTCGCCTCCGACAGGCGCAGACGGGTAATCAGCGTGCTGAAGTTGACCTCATACTTGCGATTGATGTAGCGAGACATATAGAGTTTGTTGGTTCCCATCTCGGTGGCGAGGTCGGCGATGGTAAACTGGGCGGAGAGGTACTTCTTCTCCTCCATCCAACGAGCCAGTTTCTCACCGAATCGCTGCTCGTAAGCATCGATAGCCGAAGCACTCTTGTTCTCCTCCTTGGCGGTATCGTCCACCTCAGCCTGAGTCACGGTGGCGCGGGTCATCTCTCCATATTTGATGGAGTAATTGATGAAACTGCAAGCGATATAGAAGTTGGTGGAGATGATATACACCTGACAAAGATAGTTGAAGACGATGCCGAAGACCAAGCTCAAGCATCCCATGAAAAACATGCAGACCATGAGTAAGAGACTCTTCTTGATCCAGAACATGAAATGCTGCATATCCTCAACGAAGTAATTCTCCAACACCTTCTTACGCTCCTCGTAGAGCTGATAGAAGCGATAGAGGAACAACATGACATGAATCACGAAAATGGAAAAAGCCGCTACCGTCAGCCATACGCTCTTTTCATTACGGTTGAAAATCACCGAGAGGACAATCAAGAGGCACGAACAAGAGAAGATGATACCATCAAATAACTTCCGCTTAGGGGTGAAGTAACGGGGTTCGACCAAATAGGAAAAGGCACAGGCAAAGAATGGCGTGCCCACATAAAAGAACAGGAAGTCGGTCAACATGACAAACGGACTGAGTTCCACCCAAGAGTCCAGTCCACTATTGGTCAAGAAGAGCCAGGCGATGAGATTGCATCCCATCACAAAGAAGGACGCAGCCATGCACCACTTAGCCTTTCTGTAAGGTAAGTACGCATCTGTCTTGGGTACATTCAAAAACAGCAATATGATGCAAATAGCAAAATAGAATGCACTTGCAAACTCTATGACAAAAGGGAAAAACCCTTGTAAGCTCCAAACCATAAAAGTATGAACAGTTGGTTTATATCGAGGGCAAAGATACGATTTTTATACGAAAAAGATTCAACTACATGTTGAAAAAAGGTAAAATTGGCAGAATTTGTCGTAAAATAGACATTAAAATGCGGATATTTCGACCCCTCAGTGGGATATAAAACAAATTCCTACCACATAAAAGACATTTTGCAACCCCATCATACCACAAAAGAGATGAAATAATGGAAAATTTCCAAGTTGACAAGATGTAATATCGTCAATTTTCTGTTTTTGCAACGCCCATATCGGGCAAATCACTATCTTTGCACCACGAAAAATGATAATAATAAGTAAAAGATGATACAAGCTAAAGGTACCACAAACTAATGAGGGGGATGCGAAAGCGCCCCCTTACTTTTGAATTTCAGCAGGAGCAACTTATCTACATTCAGTTATTCTCCTAATATATATAAAGCCTAAAATCCGCAACTATCATCCAATACACGATTAAGGGT